>JAAUXT010035574.1_pt1 | contig 94118 bp, 110 predicted proteins | sample 7278171 | NCBI WGS metagenome assembly JAAUXT01 (sample SAMN14350112, study PRJNA611818) | marine sediment metagenome | isolation source: surface marine sediment (1.8m) | place: French Polynesia: Moorea | collected 2018-08
AGAGAGAGAGAGAGAGAGAGAGAGAGAGAGAGAGAGAGAGAGAGAGCGCATGTCAAATGCCCCACATTCAGCTCACGTTTCGCTCGCTTCAGCTTCTATCTGCACAATGTAAACACGCGACCCTGGATCAGTCCCCGCGACCACGTGCTTCCGGTGTTTGCGATGGTGTTGTGATTGTAGGGAACGCGGACGTGTTGTCGGACGGGCATTTCTGGGTGGCGCGGTCACCGAGCAAACCGGAGCAGCCACGCCCCTTCCCACAGCCGCCCGAGGTGAGTGCGCGCACACACACACACACACGCACAGTGAGTGACCACCACAGCCTCCCAAAGTTGGAGCCTCCCCCCCCACACACAGACAGCGACACACACACGCACACAAGCGCGCACACACACACACACGCACACACACACAATGTGCGCGCGACACAGCTCATAGCGAACCTTGTCCCGATATTCTGAAGACTGAACTTCGCAGTCCCAGAAGGGGATCTGCTCGTTGCTCACCACGTGTTCCTCTGCGCGCGCATCTCACACTTCTCCTTGTCACGTGGTCAGGACGGCGGCGCCGCGGCGTCCTCTACCGACGGCGAGGGCGACGACGAGATGTCCACTTCCGGTACCGGATTCTTCATCAGCTTCGACAACAAAGCTCCACGCCGCTCCAAACCCAAGCTCAAGGCGCGCGAGAAGAAGGTGTGTGTGTGTGTGTGTGTGTGTGTGTGTGTGTGTGTGTGTGTGTGTGTGTGTGTGTGTGTGTGTACTCTCGGGGATAGCGACGTACTGCAGTCGAAAAGTACCAAGGTGTCTGCCATCTCTCCTCAACTTTCCCATTTTGATTTAATTTGCCACAGTTTTGAACAAAACAAATCTTTCTGCATTTTCATTGTTGTTTCCTATTAGATTTATGATTTGCGACTGGCAAGCGCTTTCTTGTTGCGCAGTTTGAGAACATTTTTGCAACTTGGTTTTGAGCTTTCTTCCAATTTTGAGTTTGTTGTCTTTTTCTTTCTCTTCCTTCTGCTCTTCGTTTCTGACTGACCCACAGTCGGTCAAATCTCCGACGCCCAACACGAAACCTGCGCAGCCGCCGTCACCAGGAGCAACCACGGACCACGTGACGTCACCGGGTCAGGGTGTGACGTCACCCGCGCCGCGCGGGACGTCGCCGGGGTTTCCCGCGCGGATGACGTCACCAGCCGCGCGGATGACGTCACCGTTGAGACGCGCACGCTCACCTGAGTTGGGAGAGGGGGATGAGGACGATGTTTTTACCCCGAAACCTGTTCGGCCTTCACCCCACTCCAAGGCAAGGACGCTTCGCGCATGCGCTGTGTGTTCACAGCTCTGTGCGGTTGTGAACCGAAGACTCAAAGCAGCTGTATCTTGAACACGCTGAGTCGTTGCAGTGCATGCCAACAAGAATGATCTGGCGTCCATTCCGTGTCAAGACGCATGATGCGCGAGCGCGTGCGTGTGGCACGCACACACACTGTACACACACAACACACACACACACACACACACACACACACACACACACACACACGACGCGTGTGGTGTGAACCTGCTTCACCCTCCTCCATCTCTCTTACAGTGGTCTTCTCCGGTGCGCGGTTCGCAGATGGCGACCGAGACACCAGGGGGCGGTGGGGAGGGGGACGCCGCCAGCGTGTCCGGGTCCTCCGAGGGCAGCGCCGAGCCGCCCGCTGCTCCCCCGGGTCCCGCCGCCGCCGCCGCGCCGCCCGTCAACGTCTCCCCCGGCGTCAAGCTCGTCATCGGAGACGACGCCGACACCATGAAATCCGTAAGTGCGGTGAACTCCGTGAAGTGAAATCCGTCAGAAACAAACCGCGATTTCTGATGTCCGTATTTTCGGAAATCCGTCTGAAAAAGCGGTCCGTTGTGGATTCGTGAGCGCCTTCAGAAAAATCGTTTTTCTCAGTCGGCGCTGCGCGTTTTTCTGTAGGCGGAGATGCTGGAGCTGGAGAAACGCAAACAGCGTTTTATGGAGGCGCAGAACAAACGGCGCGCGGAGCAGGAGAAGAAGAGAGCCGAGCTGGAGGCGAAGAAGAACAAGAAGAGAGACGACAACAGGTGTGTGTGTGCGTGTGTGCTGAAGATGGATGTTTGGGGTGTGTGCAAGTGTGTTTGTACGTTTGTGTTTGATATCCGATTCAGTCCTCGCAGCTTTGCTCTGAGACGTCGTTGTCATGACAACCAGGGACGAGATTCCCCCAGGTCTGTGATTCGCCACAAACCGAAAATGGGAGACCAAATCCTGAAGTCAAGGGGGACTTCCGGTGTTTTTCCGGAATTATGTGTCGTGCACGCATTTCGCTGGTATCCTTGACAGGGAATGCACGCACACACACACACACACACACACACACACACACACACACACACACACACCGTGATGTGCTCACTTTGACAGAGAGCAGCAGTGGTGGAGACACGTGAAAATTCCCAACACGAGGTGACGCTCTCTCCGTGCGCATGCGCACGCTCTCTCCCTGCGGTCCGCGCACGCCCTCTTGTGTGTTAACGTTACAACGTTACGGTTAATTAAGTTAGTTACGTTCTGGTGCGCACAGTTTCTGGATCTGAAGTAAGACTGCAGAACACAACTGCTGTTCGAAGAAAGGAAAAATGATTTTCCAAAACTTTTCCCTGGAAAAAGAGAACAGAAATGGCACTTTCGTCAATGCTTCGCTGTGTTCTGCAGAGTCTGGCCTTATTTTGGTGAGGTCTGTTTCACACTGGATGTGCTGCGTCGTTGTCGTCGTCGCCACGTGGATGCACCGCCAATTTGGGAGTTTCAGCAAAGTGGATCGCAAGCGTGGGCGTGGGCGTAGATGTGAAATCTCACGCCTTGGTCTACGTTTTGTCTGAAAAAACAAGTTCCACATGTGCCAGGTCCTACCAAGGCATGGGACGTCTTGTATCAGGTCACTAGACAGCGGTGACGTAGAAATTGTCACGCTCAAGTCTACGTTTCAATTTGCGGAACCTCTCTTTTGACAAGAAACGCGTGGCGCGTCCAGTGTGAAGCAGGCCTGAGACCGGAAGTGAATAAAAGGAGGTGCACTCGACCGGAAGTGATTTTCCCTGCACGGCGTCCGTGTCACGTGACGCGCCGCGAGACTTCGAGGGATGTAAGAGAAGCTGTAGTGCGGCTTGGGGCGTGGCGTTCCTTGGCAACCTGTGGAACCCGAGTCACGTGACACACACTTTAAGTGTCAGTTTTGACTGGTCGACATGATTGTTGGTTGTAAGTTGTGCAGTGTAAGAACGGTACAGAACAGCGTCTCTGCAGTCTTGTTCTCAAAATACACACACACACACACACACACACACAAGCACACGCAAATAAATTAAAGTACCCACACACTGACATGTACGCACACACACACACACACACACACACACACACACGCCCCCTGGTGGATCCACGCGGGATCAGGACGCCTCGCTCTGGGGACGATTGAATCACGGCGCCATCTGTGTTACAGGATGAAGCAGGAAGCCGCCGAGGCGAAGAAAGCCGAGGAGAAGGCCAAGCGAGAGGCCATCTACCAGGACTACCTCAAGCGAAAGGGTGAGCACGCATACCTCACGCACGCACGCACACACATACCAAGACGACCTCAAGCGAAATGGTGAGCGCACACAATTCACACACGTACACACACACACATACACACACACACACACACACACACACACACACACACACACACACACACACACACAAGCCAGGACGACCTCCAGCGAAAAGGTGCGCACACATAGTTTTTGAGGGCGTTGCTGGGTGCTCGATCTTTCTCATGCCCCATCGTGGGCGTGGTCCACATTCAGTAATGACGGAGTTTATCTCATGCTTGCAGCGGAGCGGGAGGAGGAGGAGGAGATGTCCAAGGCGGGCATGCCCGTCTCGCGCCGCCCGAAGCCCAAGAAGGGGCCGCGGCCCAAGAGCCAGCCGCCCGGGGCGCTGGGCGGGGCGGCGCGGGAGGGCTCGCCCAGCCACAGCAGCCAGGAGGACCTGGGCAAGCAGGGTGAGTGGGCGGTGGGGTGGGCGTGGGGTTCGTGGGCGGAGCGACAAGGGCGAGGGGGTGGGCGGGGCGAGAGGGTTGGGTGGGCTGGCCGGGAGATGGGATGGGTGAGTGGACGGGAGGGAAAGGGTGGGTGGGGCGAGAAGGGCGGGGTGGGAGGCGTGGGCGCCGGAGGGGCGGGGTCAGGTGGGGTGGGTGGACCGAGGGATGCGCTCAGCAGAAGTCAGGCCTTGTGGCGCGGCAAGTAAAGTGTCAATGATGAGGTGCAAAACTGAAGCCATGTATCCGTGTGGACGCGGCGTGTAACACTGCCTCGTCCATGAAGCGTTCGTAACACCGTTGTGTGACGCCGTCTCATCCCTACGGCGTTTCATATCGTCGGCCTGTAACGCCATCTCATCCCTGTTGCGTTACGTAACGCGGCCTGTAACGCCGCCTCTCGTCCCGCAGCGCCGCCCGGCCCGAGCGTCATGTCGTCCTCCTTCCCGCACCCGCACCACGCTGCCGCAGCGCAGGACGCCGCCAACGGAAACGGGGACGCCGTCGACGCCGCCGGCACGGCGTACCACGCGTCGCCGCTGGCGTTCGGAGGGATGACGCACCGCCGCCCGCCCAGCCCAGGTGAGGCGCGCACGCATACCTCGCACACACACACGCACACACGTTCAACGTCACACCAACGAAAAAATACCAGACGCCGACCCCACACGCACATTGCGCGTCCGATGGCGTTGGCAGTGTTTTCATCAAGGTGAGTTGCATCCCCAGCATGTCAAATAGCCTGGTGTCCCTCAGTAACTACACGTGGTGAAAAATTCGTTCTGTGCGTCAAAAATAGATTTGTGGTTTTAGATGTCAGGTCAGAATGGTGAATCTCCCAGTGTTGTCACCTGTAGGTTTAACATCCCGTTGAGTGATTAACTGATCATGCAGATATGATTTCGCGCATGCGTGGTTTTGTTTTCGTCTTGCACGTGACTCTTCGCTGCTGGTTGGCTTGTCGTGGCCTTGCGACTTCGCAGTACAGTCCAACCGGAAGTTGCCCTGCTTTTGCCCTCGTTCTGGGCTCTCGCGATGCTCGAGCTGCTCCAGCGGAGCCAGGATCGGCAGTTTCCAGTCAAACGCAGCGGCCCTGTATTATCGCCCAGCATGCTCCCTGTCTCTGTACCCGCACGTGGTGCTGCTGTGCTCTGTAGGCAAATCTGGGACTCGAGCCGGGCCCGGTGCTGGCGGCGCAGCCATGCTGGGGCACCACGACAGAGACGACGCTATGTCCACGTATTCGGGTTTCTCCGCCGCGTCTTCGGCCATCTCCGCCAACTCGCACGCTCCCCCGTACTCACACCACTCACAGTTCCATGAGTACTCAGGTCAGTACTCGCAGCTCAGTGTGGTACTGACAGGTGAACGGGGATTCTGGTCAGTACTCAGCGTTCGGTGCGTTTGGGGTCGTGACTCGGTTTCATCATGAGTTTCCGGGTCAGTACTCATTGTCATGGGTATTCTCAAAATCTGAGTACTCAGTGGTTGGACCAGTAATTGGGTCATGTTTGAATGTGCTTCCGGTTTCGTGTGTCTTGACTATTTGTCTGGAAAATGGCGTCTGTTTCAGACTGGAAGGAGATACCACTGAGGAGTAGGGAACGCATGTCTTGTGTTGTTTCTGTTGCACGTTGTTCGTTTTGTTGTCCTTTGTGGTTCCTGTGTGAGACTTGCCAGTGTTTCTTGCTTGGTTCAGTGGAGTCCTTCGCTTTAGTTTTGGGCGGCCACGCAAGGTGGCGTGACATGCTGTGAACGAGGCTGCAGCGCCACTGCTCAATGCGTGACGCATCCAGTGCGACGCAACACGTTTTGCGCAGCAAACCTGACGCAAAGCGTGACACGCCTTGTGGGGTCTTTTCGTGACGCAACGGACATCTGAAGCCTGACCGGGCGCGTTCGATGTTGCAGGTCCGAAGCTGTTCGTGAAGCCGAGCGCGAAATCGAACCGACACATCATCATGAACGCCATCTCGCACTGCTGCCTCGCGGGAACTGTCAACACAGAGGTCAAGAACAAGGTCATCGAGGTACGTTGTGGGGAGGAGAGGGGTGCAGGGACCGTGGGGGGGGGGGCAGAGAGGAGAGGGAGAGAAGAGGGTGGGGGAGAGAGAGGGGTTGGGGCAGGAGAGAGTGGGGAGGGAGGGGAGGAGAGTGGGAGAGGGAGAGTGGGTGGGTGAGGAAGAGAAGAGAGATTGGAGAAGAGAGGGTGGGGCAGGGAGAGGAATAGGCGGAGAAAGGATCGTGTTTGAACTGAATCAGCCTCTGAGCTGTGCGTGCGACGACGTGAGTGAATAAATTGAGACCCGTTTGTTCGTTGAGCGACAATTGCACAACGTGACAATTCAGTGTCGCGTCTTGTGACATGTGCAATACTGTGGGGGCGACATGAGCGATAACTGAAGAACATGTCTGCTGACGTGACGTGAGCGATAATTGGTACAAATCGCAGCTGACGTGACGTGAGCGATAATTGGTATGAATCGCAGCTGACTTGACGTGAGCGATAATTGGGGTCCTTCCTGCAGGAGATCAGCAAGTCCGAGGCGAAGCACTTTGTGATCCTGTTCCGTGACGCGGGTTGTCAGTATCGCGCGGTGTACGAGTACCACCCGGAGAGGGAGGACATCTTCAAGCTGTCCGGCACCGGACCCAAACAGATGCACAACAAGATGATGGAGAGGTTCTACAAGTGAGTCGAGGGAAGCTCTGTGTGTGTGGGGTTTGTGTGTGTGTGTGTGTGTTTGTGTGTGTGTGTGTGTGTGTGAGGGGTGCGCCTACAGTGAGTGTGGGTGTGAGGGCACAGGAAGAAGACAGTTGTGTGTGCGTGTGCGAGGTGTGAGGGCAGGTGTGGGGAGGGAAGGGCACACGTAGATGTACTGTAAGTGTGGGAGTGTGGGTGGCTGTCCACAGTGAGTGCGGTCGTGGACTCTGCGTGTGTGTTTCGGATTGGGTGCGTGTACAGTGAATGATGTACAGTGAGGGCACATGTGGGGGAGGGGCACATGTAGAGCTGCAGTGGGTGTGGGAGGGTATGTCCACAGTGAGTGTGGTCATGGACAGTGTGTGTGGGTTGCCTCTGAATACAGGTGTGAGAGGGGTGTAGGAAGGGGTTTGCCTGCAGTGGGTGGGGAGGGGTATGCATACAGTGGGTGTGGGTGGGGTTTGTGTGCTGTGAGTGTGGGTGTGGAGGGGTATGCTTACAGTGGGTGGGGGTATGCGAACAGTCAGTGGGTATGTGGGGAGGGGTGTGCGTGCATTGAGTGTGGGTGTCCTTCACAGCGAGTGTGTGTGTGTGTGTGTGTGCGCGCGTGTGTGTGTTGAAGTACATGAGGGCGATGTGATGGTGCGTGCACGTTGAGTGGTGTGTTGACATCTACGTGTTTTCTGCGGTCCCGACGTGACGTGACGTGACGTGTTCCCCACGTGTCTCGCGCAGGTACAACTCTGGCGGGAAAAGCTTCAGCGAGATCACGTCCACCAAACACATGTCCGTCTCGATCGACGCCGTCACCATCGAGAACCGCTACTGGCAGAAGAAGAACCCCGTCGCTAAGAAACCGCAGGTGGCCATGTACTGAGTACTCTTGCTGAGTACTCACAGAACCTCTGCTGGCAGAAGTCTGCCGTCAGAAAGCGGTGCCAAGGTACATACTGAGTACGCTGCTGATACTGTGTGCTGAGTACTCGCGCCATGAGAACCACCACGCCTGGCTCAAGAAGAGACGAGTGTTTGGCAAGTACTGAGTACTACCCACGTGACAAGTCGTCGGGAATTGAGTGCTCACCAGGCACTTCAAGGTCACAACGCGGTTTCGCTGTGACGTCAGAACAGCGTCGCTTGAAACGAGGCCTCTGATTGGTTGACACTTGAAGAAATCAGCGCCGAGGAAAAACGTGACGCATCTTCCATGTGAGGGTGAAAGAACAGAGATTCTGATTATCCAGTCAATGGACAAGTATTGTAAGGGTGGGGTTCATATTGAGTGCGTCATGCGTTGTGTCTCTAAACAAAGGGTGACGCAGCACCCTTGATTGTGGAGGAACGCAGCGCGTGACGCACCCCGTGGGAACCCCACCCCTCGCGCTTCGCTCGGGCTGAACGCTTCCGCTGTCGTCGGTGTAGCTCAAGATAGGCGAACCTGCTACGATAGACGCATCTGCTATGTGTACTGTGCGTGTGTGTGTATGTGTGCGTGTGACGTCAAAGCTGAAATACACCATTCCGGTTCAAAGCGCAGAGGCCAAGAAGCAGCGCCCTCTGTGGGGCTGTTCATTTTCGGTTGTCAGGAACGCTGTTCGTTTCCACAACAAATGTCACGTGTTCGTGTCACGTGTGCGGGTCTCTAACCACGTGCCTGCCATGTTATCGGGTCCATGACAACCACAGTCAGGTCGAGTCCGCTTGGTCCGACATATTGTGAATCCGACTTTGACCCGATGTTCCCTGTGTCGGATTGGGCGGGCTCGGCTGTGTTCGTTTTGTACATTGAGGTCAGATTCCAAGGTCGGGGCACTGGCTGCGTCGTGCGTTGCGTCTGTGTGTGCACAGGGCCCCGGAGCACTGAGCGACGCAGCGCCCGGTGTCGTGCGCAGGGACGCAGCGCACGACGCACCCGGTGTGACGGACTCGTGTCGTTCGGGGGAGAAACGCAGAATCTCTGGTTCGTACAGGTGCGCTCCGCTCGACGCGACGTTGTGCGTGTACGACGTGTCAGCGTGTACGACGTGCGACGTGTCAACGGAAACACGTGACGTGTCGTGTTTTGCAACCGCGTCCGACGTGTGAGAGGCACTTACACAGAGTTTGTGAAGTGACACACACACACACACACACACACACCATTGACACACGGAAAAAGCGACGCGCACCTGTACAAACCACCAACGAGGGGTAATTCAAAAGTCTTTCCAACTCCACACGTAGTTCAGGGCAACTGCCACCAGAGGGCGGCGGGTTCACACTGAGTGCGTCGCGTCCGGTGCCGCAGGCCAGTGTGGACCCGCCCCCAGCGAACATTCCTGTTTTTGTGTTCTGGACGTATGCACGTGTGATATCTGAAGGTTTTGTCACAAGTTTTGATCGCAAAGCACAAGTCAATTTTCTGCGTAACTGACCAACTGCAAATTCGGCCGGATTCACACTGGATGCGTCGTGAGTTGTGGACGTTTGGAGGGCGCCGCAATGGGGAGATCATGCATGACCCGAAATCGCACTTTGCGCCAACGCCAAAAAGAGCGCACAAATTGACGACTGTTTCCACGGCACTGGCCAATCACCACACACCACTCAACGTTGACGCGACGTTCAGCGACGTCGTTGCGTAATCTTCCTGTTACCCGTTCTCAGAGTCGCAACGCGTGATGCGTTCTGTGTGGCGCAGGCCTCTGTACGATGCAATTTCTGTGTCTGTTCTTGAGCGCTGGAACTATTTTTTTGATTTCGTTGTGCCTTGGGACGCGGCGCTTTTTGTGTCGGTTCATTTCCCACCGGATGCGCCGCCATGACGTATCCAGTGACATCTGCGCGTGCGCAGAACCGACTGTTCAATGTCTCCATTTCCGGTTGGGCAGCGTCGCAATTCCCTCAAGAGGTTTGTTTTGGTCGGCATGGTGAACGTTTCGTTTTCCTGTTTGTCGCGAGTTCGGTTCAGCTGCTGCTGCTGTGGCGGGAAATTGTACCGGAAACACGTGTGTAGCTGAGTTGGCGGGAAATTGTACCGGAAACACGTGTGTAGCTGTGTAGCATCGCTTTGGTGCGTGACGTGTGTTGAGGCCTGAGGCCCGTCTCACACTGGGTGCGTCACGCGTTGCTTCCCTGTGAAGGTCATTGGACGCTGGTGGCGTCGTTTGATTTGTACAGGAACGCAACACTTGGCGCATTCAGTGTGAAACAGGGCTGCGGGACGTCTTCTCTTCTCACGTGATCTTCCAGTGAGCCTCACTTCCGCTGTCCGACCGCAGCCGCCATCTTGTGTCTGGCTGTCGCCAGAGGGCTTTTTCAGAAAATTGAGAAAGGCGCACAGGTTCTGCCACACTGGACGCGGTGGGCTGGGATTGAGAGGGACGACGCAGCGTCCATGACGGCGTGACGCCTCCAGTGTAAACCGGGGCGTGGGTGGGGCGTAGGATTATGGCTGTGGTCGGGTCGCGCTGATGTGCAGGTTTGCACCGCTTATTGTGATTCTCAAACAGGTCGAGTCCGCTTGATCCGCCGTCAGAATTATCCGGATAACACCGTCGGATTGAGCGGACACGACCTGTGTTCAGTTCTCTGTAAAACGCGATGTGGTGCGCGTCGCGCGATGACGTCATGTTGCGTTCGCTGCAGCACAATGATTGACACTTCACTTTTCATGAAGGGCTGGATTTCCAGTACATCCATTTTATAATTTATAATTCTGTACAAACTTGTAACTAAGCAACGCTACTGGTACATACTGATAACTTAATTTATTGTACAAATGTAAAAAGTACCTGCAACTTAGACTCTGCAAATTCTGCACATGTACAGGGGATTCCAACTCTTTTTCCATGATATGTTCTGCAGCAGCTTGTGAGGGGAAAAAATGACATTTTTGCAGATTCTATTTTTTACTTTTGTTTGTGCTACCACCTGGTGTAGAATGCTCGCCTTATTCTGTCGTGCGCTTTTAGAGAGGTTCAGCAGTGTTGGCAGTGGCGCGTGCGACGTCATCGTGGCCAGCGTCTCTCGTCGTTGAACGCTTCACACTGGATGCGTGAGCCCCTGGTGTTGCTGGCTTGAACAGTGACGCAGCGCGCAACGCATCCAGTGCGGAACAGGCTTGAAATTTCTGTTGTGACTTGTGAGAGATTTGTGCGAGAGATTGCGAGACTTGTGCGAGAGTGCGGACCTGGAGTCTGCCTCGCCCGACGTGGGATTGGGCGACCCGCCCTCTCTCGGGCAAGGCAGACTCCACGCAAACGTGTGTGAAAGTTGTGAACGGAAAGAAAGCGCTGACAAAACGATTGTTCCAATTGTAACGACACTTTTGTTTTCCTTTTCCAGTCCTTTCTTAGTCGCCATTTTGAACTTTCTGACCAATTGTGCGCATTCAACTTCGTCAGGAAATCTTTTCCGAACCATTCCCGCCTGTCACCCCATGGGTGCCTCCCCCGCTGTTAGGCGGCAACCGTGAGTCAGTGGGAAGTGCCACAAAAAACGAACGGCCGGGTTCAAGCTGAGTGCGTCTGCTGCGCGCCCCTGCGCAGGTCTCTGGACGTTCGGGCCCGAAGACTGACGCAGCGACGTGTGAAACGGGACCCACGTTTCCATGGCGACCTATTCCGTAGCGACAAGCGTCTGTTGAGACGACAATGACCTCGAGCTTCAGAAGCTGCATTTTGTTCCAAAATATGGGGTGTTGCGTCTGCGTCCTCGATCTGGTTACGTGATCACGTCTCGTGCGTTGCGTCCGCGTGACATCAGAAGACGCTGTCGCGACGCAGCGTCCCACGACGTACACAGGGACGCAACGCATTCGCCGGGACTCGGGCTCAAGAAAGCGCGACGCCCAGTTCAGTTCGTCTTCAGGTCACGTGGTCATCGTGAACACGTCGCACCGGAAATGGGCTCCCGGGGATTGCACCTGCGCCTGGACCGGGGGCGGCTCCAGCGCCGTCCTCGCAGCGTGGTGCTGCGGCTACATGTGTGGGGCTGCAGGGCCAACTCTGGTCTGCATTCAAATCAATGCCATGTGCTTCAAATTTTTGTGTGATGCGTGGCGCACTGTCCCCAGGCGGTACTGCAGCCCCAGTTCCACATTGCGAGGACGGCGCTGCAGCCCCAGGTCCACATTGCGAGGACGGCGCTGCAGCCCCAGGTCCACACTGCGAGGACGGCGCTGCAGCCCCAGGTCCACAATGCGAGGACGGCGCTGCAGCCCCAGGTCCACAATGCGAGGACGGCGCTGCAGCCCCAGGTCCACAATGCGAGGACGGCGCTGCAGCCCCAGGTCCACACTGCGAGGACGGCGCTGCAGCCCCAGGTCCACATTGCGAGGACGGCGCTGCAGGCTCGTGTCACTGACCTGCGGTGACCGCCGCAGGTGGAACCAGCAAAAACAAGGCGAATTCGAGTGTTCAGCGTGTAGCGTGTCTTCCCTGACACCTGTCGCCCTGCAGCTGCTGCTGCTGCGGTCAGGTCCGAGGGAGACTGACCCGTCCCCGGGGGGGGGGGAGTCCGGGGTGGGAGGCGGAGGATTCACCCACCCAGCACCGGGTCCAACTGGGGAATTTTGAATGTGCGACTTTCCCAGCGCTTTCAGAATGAGGTAGTGTGTGTGTGTGTGTGTGTGTGTGTGTGTGTGTGTGTGTGTGTGCGCGTAAGTGTGTGCACTTTGTGTGTGTGTGTGTGTGTGTGCACTTTGTGTGTGTGTGTGTGTGTGTGTGTGTGTGCGCGCGCGTGTTTGTGTTGTGTGCACGTATGTGTGTGCCTGTGCCTGAAGGCGTCGTTTTGCTTTCCAGTTCAGTGAGAACGCCTTCCGAGAAGTTTGTTCCAATTTGTTGTGAATCGTTTGTTCGCTGAACGTGTTGAAAACCACGCTGTGTTAAATTAACTTATGTCTGCCTTGTCACAACCGTTGCTATGGCTACGAAACGCGTCGTGTTGTCAAGAGCCTCAAATTTAATTGAAATAAAAACGAAACGCGATAGGTTCACGTTGTCACGTGTTTGGTGCATAAGCAGTGGCGCCTCTGACGGACTGTAGAGCAGGTGACGGGTCATGGATTTATTTCGGCTGGGGGGGGGGCGGCGTCGAGCAAGCAGGACCAGGACACAAACACAAAGATGACTGGGAATTCGAAGAATGCAGAACAATCTCCCAACGTCGTCGTTCACTCGCGGGAATTTCGAAAACAACGCCACGTGTTTGCCACGTGTGGCACCCCTGTCGTCAGACGGCGTCAGTGGGTTGTTGCGTTCAGTGTGACGGCGTCACGAACAAGGCGTCATGGTCGTGGTGGGATCCAGGCCTCGCTGGCGTTCCGTTCCACACGACAGGCGTGCTGGCGTTGTGTGTGGGATTTCGGTGGCGTTGTGTGCGGAGCGTCGGCGGCGTTGCGTGCGGCATAAAACTTCGGCGGCGTGCATTCAGGTAAGTTTCGCTGACGTCACACGCGAGGTTTCAGCGGCGTTTCGGCGGCGTTGTGTGCAATTTTGGCGACGTAGGTTCGGAGGTCAGGCTTACTGGCGTCGCGTGCGGGATTTCGGCGGCGTTGTGTTCAGGGATTGGCGGCGCCGTGCAGTAGACGCAGCATCTCCGGGCTCCAGATGGAGCCTCTCTTCACGTCGTCGCCGCGACGGCCGAACCGGTGGTAGGGCGACGAACCGACGTCTGCGGACAAGAAACGCACCTCACGTGACTGACACACACACACACACACACACACACACACACACACACACAGCCATCAGATGACTGAATGGGCCGTCACAAAGACTACTGAACCTCTTCACCCACCCAACCACCCACACCCTGCGTCCCTGTATGCGTGCACCACACACGCACACACACGCACCTGCAGATTTGATCTGACGGCCCCACTGCTGCTGGACCTGCCCGTCACTCATCTTCGCCACCAGGTTCCTCAGACGGTGCAGCTCCAGGGCAGACAGGCGCAGTGGCGACTCCTGGTCTACAAGCACAGGGAAACCTGCGAAGCAGGTGTGCGTGCAAGATTCACACACACGCACACACGCGGTGTGCTTGCTACATCCACCCACCCACCTGTTCAGCCCCCAACACACACACATACACACACATACACACACACACACACACACACACACACACACACACACACACGAACCCCTTCGATTGAACTGAAAAGCGTATCTATCTGGACTCGAGGGAATTAACATTTCCGATCTTCGGCGGTGGTGGGGTCTCTGAACACTGGCAGGAGTCTACTCTTTGACTGAGCTCCAATGACAAACATCGACTCATCAATTCTTCAGGGAAACAGCTCAATCATGTTGTTGCGCTTTCTTTCTTTCTTTCTTTCTTTCTTTCTTTCTCTTCTCTCTTTCTTTCTTTCTTTCATTTTTTTCATTCATTCCTTCTGTCTTTCTATGCGTGGTCACTGACTCACTGACTTACTCTTGTTGTTCTCTCTCTCACTCTCTCCCTCAGTCCCTCCTTCCCTCACAACCTCTTACGCTCTCCCACTCACTCACTCACTCACTCACTCACTCACTCACTCACTCACTCACTCACTCACTCACTCACTCACTCGCCCCACCTTGCCTCACCTAACTTCATTTTCATCTTCACTGACTGCAAGGGACATTCACTATTTTGTGACAAATATCTGCTGCGTAATTCACTCACGCACTCAACGCTTGCTGAGTGTGTGTGTTTTGTGCGTTTGTTTCGCGTCCTGGAGTATTTCAGGGTCAATAACACAGATCTTGTTGTTTCTCTTCAGTGCATCTGCTGAGAAGGTGGACAAGCGCGTGTCCAAGGGTCTGTTCATGTTCGCTGTCTCCAACTCCTGCATGAACCCGATAGTCTACGGTGAGTGAGAACCACAGGGCCGGACCATATGGTCCAGCTTTGTTTCCCCGCACGAAATGTTCACTCTCCCCCACAAGCAACAGGCAAATCACGCAGGTTATTCTTTTCTCCAGGGATCTTCAGCCTCGACTTCAAACGCGAGTTCAAGCGCTGTTGTTGCTACTTCAAAGCGGAGCTGCGTCAGCAGGAAGTGACTTCACAGCTGTTCGGGAACCACCCTCACAACGCCGGGGCCCCTGGGCGCCACCATGCCGCCGGCGGCGCAACCACAAACACCTCGTCCGTGCGCGGCGGCTCCCCGGCGTCCCTGCGTGGCTTGTCCCCGGCGCCGCGCCGCCCGTCGCCCGCCGCCGCCGCCCCCACCGCCCCGCAGCAGCATCCCCGGCCCAACATCTCTTACACCCCGCTGCACCAGCGCCCGGCCCAGCCTGCCGCGGACTCGCCACCACACAACGGGGAGTGCTTAAATTCCCCACAACACTCACACAACCGCAGGTTCTACGGAAGTGCTATTGAGCTGAAGGAACGCTGCGCGAGAACTAAGAACCTCTCCTACCTGTAGGGACGGCCTCAGAACTCGGAAGACGACCCACGTTTTGGTCGACTGGGCCGACCCCTGCGGGAGACCCATGTTTGAAAAGACCCACGCAGGAATGGTTTTTTTTTTTTTTTTGCACTTTCAACAGCTATCGCTGTCATTTGATGGTCGGGCATCTCTGTACTGATCCAGGACAAAAGGAGTTCACCCGTGGAAAGTCATCAGGCGCAATTTTCCGCCATTCCTGCGCGGTGTTTTCAAACATTTGTGGTCCGAGCTTGAAAGCGCCAGCTTACTTGCTCGCGTTCTTCGACCCTGGCCAAGAAAGGGACAACGTGTTGGAACTCACAAGGAAAAAGTCAAAAATTTGTGCGGACGAGGTTTCAGACAAGAAGTGAATATCAGACGTATCTTCCAAATCAGATCAGACACCAGGTGTCCTTTCTTGTGTCGAACATCACAACAGGGAATCTGATTGATACAGAAAGGTTCCTTGTCCCAATCCCACTCTGCAGGCTGGAAAGTAGTCGCAAATGTTTTGTCCGCGGACAGCGCAAACAGTGAAGCAAACGGCTGAAGTGTTCTGTCACGTTGAGAGACTGTTTTGTGTTGAAGACGACGAAGAACGTTGATGGATGTGCAATTTTCAGAATAAATGATGTACGTACACAGACTTGTCAGTGCGTGAAAAGAACGGTTCCAACACTCTTGTACAATCACAACAACGCAGCAGAGACTTGCAGTGTTGATGAAGATTGACGAGGTTGCCCCGAAAGGAGTGAAAACCTTTTCGAGGAAAAGGTGCTCAGGCCATAGCACACACTTCTGACATGCTCACACACAGACTGGTTGAAAGTTTCTCCCACAATAAAACGAGCTGATCAATTCCATGTTTTGTGGTTGTTGTACATCAACTTCGCGGTCGACACGGGCGCTTGACTTGAGACCAATAAATAGACGAGAGGAGTCTGTTGCCTTCCAGGAGTCGATGGCGCTTGTGTGTTCACCTCCCTGCAATTGACTCAACCTGATCTAAATTGCGCTGTTGAGTGGTGTCCTTTTGACGCACCCATGCAATTTTCATGTACCATTCTAAATATTTCATTCTGCGCCTGTAGCCGTCACTAAGTTGACGCACAGGCAAAGTCTTCACTTGCCAGACTGAGAGATGCCAGGCGAACGATCGTGCTTTAAATTGAGCAGTGCAACAGGTCAAAAACACGCCATAAATAGTTATTTGGCGTGGAGCACTGTTCTTGAATGTTTTTTTCGTAAATGCGTGGATTCGCGTGCTTGGGCTTCTTGAATTGCTCAAAATGAATGGTCTCGTTACAAAGAATGGATCTTGGGTACTGCCCTTCAGACGACAGCAACTGCTCAAAGTTTTGTCACGAAGTCTCGCAAATCTATTTTCCCAAATTTCCGCGTCGTCGTGAGCGAAAAAATACCAGCAATTTCAGTGTCACAGTTTCTGTTTCGTCGAGGCCCCAGAGGTCAGAGTCCATGATGTCAAATAAAAAACCACTGCCTGAACAACAGCATTTGTGTGTGCTTTGGACACATCGTTTTCTGTTGTTTTTGGGTGATTTGAGGAGGTTGCGAGATTTGGGAGCTTTTGGAAAAAGCAAGCGAAATCAGAGCAAGCAAAATAAAATCACCTATAGGCAGCCTTTACCAAAAGTATGTGTACAGTAGTTTCATGGTCAAGATGAGGATCAATTTTGGATTGTAGGAAATGCATCTGAGTTTCACGTGCAAGTCTGAGTTGATTTGCCTTCTGTTGGTCAGTTAACAAATGGAGTATCCACTTGGCTGGTCACTTCTGGAGTTTGAGTTTGTTCCACAGGATATGGTGCACAGTGCACAAGGAGAGTCCAGTTCTGTTGGCAATGACATGAATGCACATTGTGTTGTCCTGTTCCAGAAGGTTCCTCACCTTGTCTAATACTTCATCTGTCACTTTGGAAACATGCCCACCAGTCCTCTTTTGGGAAATGTCATGGCTACCAGCCTCAAACTTGTGATACCAGCATTGGATGGTGCTCACACTGAGTGCACTTTGACTGTGCACTGGGAGCAATTCCCTGTGGATTTCTGCAATGCTTTTTCCTTGGATATGATGAACTCTCACCTCAGCATGCTGTGTCAATTTGGAATGCTCCATTTCAGCTGAGAACACAAGAGAAATTGTCCACAAAGTCAGTACAATGCCCACCAGAAAACTCATATCTCAACTGGTTGACATGTCTGTCACACAACCCAAAAATAGGTCACATGAAGTGACCCAAATTGACAAATAGTGATAACACATTGTCATTCGATGAGTCAGGAAGAACTGCAGAAAAAATTGTGCACATCCATCCATTTGTCACTGCAGGAAAAATGGATGTTCATCTCAAAGTATACAAACCTCATATTTCAATAAAAAATTTAAAAATAGATATTGGGCAATTATTTTGGTTTCATGTGGATATTGTTATGAAACAATGTGTAAAAGTTCCATTTGGTGAAATTTGTTCCATTTGAGTGTGTACTAAATAAGTTCCTAAGTTGTGAATGTTGAGTGAAACAAGTAAGAATTTTTGATGAAAAAAGTGACTCAAACCAGAGTGATCAAAATCAGAGTGACCAAAATCAAAAGCAACCAAAATCAGAGCAACTGAAATAAGAATTTCCTCAAATCACCGCGAGCTCCATGGACCTATTTTTTGCTGAAAACCTGAGCATCTCAGGGGCAGATTCAGGCCGAGGGAAGTCAACCTTGCACAGCCTGCACAACAACTCTTTTGGAACGGCACTCCTCCACTGCTTCATCCAGGGTCGTCTTGGATCCACCCTGGTGTCTCCTGCACGTTAGTTTCCATCCTCAATTTGAACGCTACAAACATCAGCCTCGCCAACCTGCAGGAAGGCAAAGTGGATTTGACACGGGTCTGAGTCTGCGCAGTTGCACAAGAAGTCAGCTGATTCCCCACTTCCGGTCATAGACACGTGATCCAGTGCGCACAGCCTGTTCCCGTCTCCCGTCTTTGAAAACACGATCAGTTTGTTGCTGGATGCCTTCGCCTCGGTGTCCATGTTGTGTCCCCCGATGGAGACGTTGAGGCTCGGAGTGGGCCGCCCCGTGAAGGTCAAGGACACGTCCGCGCGGAAGGGACTGCAAGGACGAAGAATCAGAAATACAACTGTCTGAAACTTGTCTGGTGTGACACACCAGGATGGACAATTAAGTTTGGGCTGGATCGACCATGTTGACCAAAAAATTCCCGACCAGACATTATCACAGATAAATCAGGCGCAAACGCAAACTTAATTGTGGATCCTGCATGTCACACATGTCGTGCAAAAACAGAGCATCTTCTCACATTTCATCTTTCCGAAACTTGTGTGACTATCAAAAATCACCACCGTGAAAAAATGTCCTTGCTGAAAGGCTTCTCATTCTGACAGAAACCAGTGTGTCGCACAGACAGACCCACAGGCAGACACACATACACACGCACACGCACGCACACACACACACACACACACACACACACACACACAGAGACCAGACAGACAGACGAACAACAGTGATCTGAGTCCAACGCACTTGATGTCGGACAGGTGGACGCACGTGGTCGGATCAGCGTCCGTCAGATTCGTCAGGTCCACCGCTCCTTGAGGGAGCACGACGGCCTCCGGTGGCGCCACCGGCGCCACTTCTGAAAATCGCGAGAACAGTGGGGCGGAGAATCTCAAATAAGCACCCGAAGTGTCTATGGGATTTGGTTACGAGGGATCCCAAGGGGAAGGCGAATAACCATTTTCCAAGAGACGCGAATGCGGAGCGAGGGGCGATGAATAGCGCAGAGTCTGTGGGTCTCCAGCGCCGCTTGACTCGCCGTTGTGCGCCTTATGGACAGAACGCGCCAACACTGACCTCCCTCAGACACGAGGCTGCACGGTAATCACAATTGCATGTCTGCTCTCTGAACCCGAACCTCGTGACCCCACAACACAACTCCTGACACCTGACACCATGACACCACCTTGTGACAGAAGTTCCTGAATTTTTGCGCACCTCCGTTGCACTTGAGATCTTCTTCGGTGATGTTGATCCAGGGTTTGGTCCGCAATGGAGCTGGACCGCCCGAGCACGGATTGCACGAAAGACCGACCCCCAGAGTCGTCCCGTCCACATCCTCCGTCATTTTGACGTGCGTGCAGTAGGGGTTGTTGCCGGTCTTCCACGCTTCCAGCCTGAAACAAAGGTGTTCGTGGGGTGTCGAAAAGCAGCAGTTCAGCTTCCTGTTCATGTACCCCTCACCTGTCCACGCTGTCGTCAAGTCACCATCGGGCCAAGATGCTACAAAGTTTTGTTGGCTGTGGCCCTGGTTGCCAACTCCACGCGACCTGCATCCCAGGTGCTTCGGATCTGAGACGCTGCCCAGAACCTCATACCTGGGATGAGCCACAGACAGAGTGCTCTCTGTTGACCGACCCCAGTCGCGTCCAAAGGTTGAAGTCTTTTCCCCGTGGGTGCCACCTCGTTTTCAGGTGGGAGGTCCTGGACCGCAGCACATTCCTGAGCCGAAAGGACAGCAGGGATACCCACATCTCGGAATTGGTGTTGCTTTCAGATTCACTGTCTCGACTTACCAAGTTCCCATTCTCCTGAGGTCGCACAACTTTGCGTCGCACGTGAGTACATGAAGCGAACTGAATCCGAATGTGATGTCGCCGGAGTCACGGGCGATGCGACGCAGCTCCTCCCCGTCCAGGTCCCGCAGGCCCTCCAAAAAGCCGAGATTCACTGTGCGCAGCTGGGGCTTCCCGTAGAACTGGACATAGTCGATGGATGTCAAGTTGTTGCCGAGAAGTTGTACGGCCTTCAGTCTGCAGGCATAAACACACGACAGAACATATATATGTGAAAGATGGACCAAGTCATGCAACATGTCTGAGCAGCTGCAGGTTTGGTCACAAACCCTCCCCCTCCAGCACGCACGACCCAGTTGACCTGACAGTCTTGACTCGTCAGATGGAGAGGCGAGAACGAAACTTCAGGTGAATCCAAGAATGGCTTGAAATGTCAAAGCAAAAGCAATGGGACCAAAGCGGAAGAGGGTTCAATTTTTCTGGCAAGCCGGAGCACTGCTTTGAATCTGAACAGAGGCCGACCCAAACACCACTCACCTGTTTAAGTTTCTTATTTCAGGAACTTTCCTCAAGTCAGAATATCGCAGGTCAAGATTCTCGAGGTATGGAGTTGACTGGAGAAACTGATCCAACTCTTGCTCCACCCGATACAGACCTGGGTTCGAACCTATTTTGAATTCCTTCACCACATTCGGTGTGTTGTATTGTTTTGTGTCTATCCTGTCAATTTCATTTGATTCGATGCGAAGTGTTTGCACAAGAGGCGAATTTGAGATGTTTGGAAAAGACTCCAGGTCATTGTAAGCCAACGACAAGAACCTCAGATTTGGTAGGTAGGACGCGTCAAACATCTTCAGCTGGTTGTTGCCCAGAAACAAGTCTTTGAGTGCGGGTGTTTTGATGAAGTATTCCTTGGAAACATTTGCGATCTTGTTGGCGTCTGCCTGAAGAATTTGCAAACCGACCATGATTGTACTGCAGGTGGGAAGGGCTCTCAAGGCGGCAATTCCCACTCTCAATTGGTACAGAGCATCGCAGCTTCCAATGATAACGCTGTCCAGCGCGAGGTTCGTCCCGATCTGGATGTTTCGCAGCTGCGTCAGGTTGGAGATGCTGAAAGTGCGCAGCTCATTGTTGTTCAGCTGTATTGTCTCGATGTTTGGGGTGTTGCTGAAGTTTGATGGCCCCACGTTTTGCAATTTGTTGTGCGACGAAGTCAACGTTGTCAACGCCGGCATCACATGAGTGAAGTCTACCGCAGAGACTAGCTGATTCTCTGACACTTCGAGTGAGATGAGGGAAGGCAGGTCCCCCAGTGCCAGCTCACTCAGTGCATTTTTGTTCAAGTACAGTCTTTTCAGGTTGGGCATGTTGCTCAATTTGTTCAGTTCCACCGCAGCAATCAGATTTCCCCCCAGATTCAGCTCTTTGATGGTTGCCTTCGAGTGCAACAGGTCTGGCACACTTGTCAATGCGTTGTGAGACAAATTCACATATTTTAAGTGCAGCGTTGCAAAAGTCAAATTCCCCACAGTTGCGATTTCGTTGTGTGAAAGCCTCAGCGTGGTGAGATTTTCGAACGAAGTCAAGTCCGTGTCTTCTATCGCTGTCAGTCTGTTGCGTTCCAGGTTGATCACAGTCACATGGGATGGGATGCTCGGAAAAGTCGTGTGGCCTGCGTTTGGTTCCTCAAACGTCTGCGCGGCGCCGAAAACGATTGATGATGTCAGAATGAGCACACAGAGAGTCAAATCGCGTTTCTCAGTCATTGCTTGTCTTTTGCCCGTGCTGTTCTGTAAATCCAGTGTTTTTTGCCTTCCTTTTGACAAATGTTCAACTCGAACCAATCGTCCGTCCACAAATCAAGCAAACTGATGACATCGCGTCTCTGCTTGTGAAGAGCAGATCTATCGTCCAGGAATCTCACCTCAACCCGGCGCCCCAAGAACAAGTGCAACCTGACGGCCGCTTCAAATGGTGCAAAGCCAGGGTCTGACAACTTTTCTTTTCAATAATTCATTGTCATTTCATTAACCTTTCAGAAACGATGTCAACAGTGAAAAATAGCGACGTTTGGCAAGGCACACGTCAACCCGAACTCCAGCCACGATCTGACAAAAAGATCAAGCCAAGAAAGCTTCGGGATTGCTTTCTGCGTCCCTGCTTCCAGCACTCAAAACAAAACGTGAGATCCACTGCAAGATCCCCGGTTTCTTTCAAGAAATGCTTTGGGTGGAACTTGTTTGACGACGCCAAGTAATTGCCTGCATGTCTGCGCTGTGTTTTAGCGACGTGAGGAGTCGCGTTTGGGTGGACCCCCGTCCTTTTGTGCCACCAACAAATTTTCTTCACGGCCTGAGGTAAAAGGGAAATCTGCTTCGCTGCGTGAGGTCCAGAATTACAATTGAGAAATCCTGAATTTATCACCGACAACAGTGAAAATGTTTCATTTCATAAAACAAAGAAAAATTTCATGCGACAAGGGATGAGCTGGATGAGCTGAGCCCCGCCCTCCCTACGGAGAAGCGGACTCAACCTGCGATCCAGCGTCACGGAACGCTGCCTCTTGCGCACAATCGATTGATTCCAAAACGTCAGCCACAACAACTGCACGCAGGGAAATGTCAGAAATTGTTTGTCGAACACCGTGGACCGATGAAGAGATTCCCCAGCTACAGACATCTTTGACTTGCTCGAACTCATGTCCACAATTCAAAACCAAACCAACGTACGTGTCAAAAAAGTGATTGCTTTGTGTGAGAACTGATCAGAGAGGCGCACGTTACTTTCTACTTGGTTCTGTGGTAAAAAATCTGTCGAGATCATTGTCATTTGGGAGGTGTGACGCAAACGTTCATGACTTCGTAACACCGTCCGAAAACTCCCCTCACCCTGCTCAACTTTTGCAGCATTTTGCATCGAGTTGTGCGGAACAATGTGGTGAGCAACGCATCCATCAAAAGCTGTAATCAAATATTTATTTGAATGATAAAGTGAGAAATCGAATCACGCGCTGCCAAAAAACAACAACAAAAAAGCAGCAGAAAGATAATACGAGCACAACAAAACGTAAATTGCGGGGAAAACACACCACGACAATCCTGCTGGTCCTCAAGATGTTTTGTTCGTCAACAGACGCCAGAGAAACCAATACTTGCTGCCTGATTTCATGCAGAAGTTCAGATTGACTTTGTACGAGTGTACGACCCGAACCGCGGGAAAAAATTTCTTCGCTCCCGTTTGCTCAAACTATAGATTGTTTTGCGTTTATGTTTTGTTTTCAAATGTTCGCTATGGGTCCAACCTGGGACTTCGTCCTTCCAAAGAAAACCACAGCTCCTGTAACCCTTACTCGTACACCACATGAGCATTGCATATCCACGGGTCTTCTTGTTGGGTGAACACCATGTAAATGTCTCCACACATGGTCCCAGGCCGGCAGTGGCATTCGAACCGACAGTGAGTTGTGTTGGATGTGAGAGGCTCACACGGCCGGAGAGACAGCCCCGTGTCGAACTGGTACAGAACCTGAACAGGAGCGTCTCTGCGGTGAGGCACGCAGCTTAGGTTACGACCCTCCATGACGACCGTGTTGGTGTCAGACAACCATTGCACGTAGTGCAGACGAAGTATGGTGTGTCTGCGGCTGCAAAAATAGTTGTTCCAAAAGTATTGAGAAGCCCGGGACGAAGATCTGGTCAAACGAAGTGCACACAGAATGAGGGGGAGCGGTGCTGGTACTGGGAGGAGGGGGACGTTATTCAAACTTCAAGCTTGACGGCTGAAAAGTGTCAGACCGCGTCACATCGATGTCATGCACTTCGCCCAAACAGGCATCAGCTGCAGGGGACAAACAACACCATTTCGTATTTGGAGTCAGGAGTCATCTTCTGCCCTCTTGTGCTCTGCAGTGCGAAGTCTGAGATGCGACTGCCCTCACCCGATGTCAGCCAGTTTTGCGCAAGTGCCACGTCCGATCTCCTCGTCAGGATCTGCTCGTCCAGCATGCTTTTTCCACGCCCTCAGTTCTACAAACAAAGTGTAATTGAAAGCGATCACACGATTGATCCTCTGCTGTTGGTGATAAATTGAACTGTTCATTTAAAAAAGTGTCTCAGGAACGGGGTGTGTCTCGTCCAACATCCCCCCAACAAAGTTTCTCCGCTTATTGCAGACAGGGCCAAAATGTTCTTCTTGTTTCCACGTATTTCTTTAAGTTGGTCTCGCCTGACGAAAGCAAAGAGGCAGTCCTGTATCTCTGCTGAATCTCTTCTCACCTCCCCTGCAGACGTCGCTCGCTGTCAACTCCTCCAGGGTCTTGTTTGCCAGGTCCGCGGGCTCTGTGCACGGTGTACACCGACTACCATTCCCAAAGATGACCTCAAGCTCTGTTCCATTGAACGTCCCGGAAGCGAAGCACTGATCTCCGTCAACATTTCTGGACAAGTTGAATGGTAAATTGCATTGGGCAGGTTCAGCACGCCTTGATTTCACATGTACGGTGCCCCAATTGCCAGTTCGGTAAAACAGATACCAAACCAGGTTTCCAAAGACACCCTGAGAGCCAAAGACAAGTGACTAAATGATATATCTGTGTCACAAATCTGGCAATTGGGGCACGTCGGAAAAGAAGCGGACGTGTTTGCTGAACCTCCGTATTGTTGTTGCTCTCAGTCAGTATCTGTGCAATGAGTTGCTTCACCATGCTCCGTCCACCATGCCCCACCCCCTCAGCCCACCTGTTGCAGACTTGTCACCCATGATACCATGCAACAAAAACCCATTGCGCCCTGAGGGATTCGTGCAGATGGTCAGCCTGCCCCAAAAGCCGAGCCCGCAACGGTCCGCCTGGACTGACCTGCTCAATCTCCAGACTCGGGCCCACCACATTGTACCCCACGCTGCTGTGGCCCGTCCCACCCGCCCCACCCCACCTCACACAACCCCATTCTACATTGCCTGGCTTGGCCCTGTCCCTCACGTGTCTGGCTCCATCGCCCAGGCCCGCCACACCACGCCGCGCTGCGCCACGCCTCACTGCACCATGGCGCGACCCACTCACTTGTTGGGAAGACTCCTGACCCAGCACATGCGGGCGTCGCACCTCTGGTACGTCATGTAATCAGCCCAGACGGTGAGCTTGTTCGAGGAGCTCCTTCTCGCGACACTTCGAAAATCAGGGATGAACCTGGAAAAAACACTTCCAGATGTATTTCACTGGAACAGGGCATTGCATAGCCATGTGCTATGGCTGTTGAAGAAATGAACCAAACCCCAATATAATTGGTACGAAAATCTGTGTTGATATTTCAATGCGGACACGAGAAGAACATTTGAGTTCTTGGTGAAAGAAATTGATTGGGTTGGGAGTGACCTCCTCAGAGAAACCTGTTCAGACCCGACCCTGTTCAAGCGGTTTTAGGTTGAAATGCAGCCTACCCAGTGTTCGTCGCTCTGATGTAGAGGAGAGATATCGTTCTTGGGAAGGGGTTCGAGTTCTCCAGATCAATGGGTGGTAGTCTGTTGTGGCTGAGGAACAGTCTTTGGAGCCTGGGAGACAAGAAACGATTTTGAGCATGCAAGGCCGACCGACAAAATCCCCACGAGGCAACGATCTTTGTCTTGACGTACTTTTTGAGCCGAACGCAAAACAAAGTTGCAAACAGAGCGCCAAGATTTTGACAGTGAGGTTTTGGCGATGGCAAAAGGCTGAATTTCACGACTGACTCACTGTGCGTTTCGGCTCAAGTCTGGCAGCCTGGTTGACTGGGTGGTTGCCACAGAAAGAATTGTCAGGTTAGGTACGGCGTGAAGCAACCAATCCGGCAGGTCTCCCACGTGCGTTCCAGTGAACTGCAGAGTGTGCAGATTGATCGCAACTTTGGGTTCCGGTGAACTCCCGAAGACCAGGTCCTCTCTGACGGGCCCGATGTTGGTTCCGCAGTTGAGGAGGGACAACTTCTGCAGGTTCCGGAAACACGCGGTGAGATTGGGGAATCTGGTGAAGTTCGAGTCTGACAACACCAGCTTTACCAGACCCGGGAGTTCGTGGCAGGTGAAGTCCGTCAGGAGATGGCTGCCAAAACGTAAGTGATTCAGATTGGGTACTTGCTCGAAATAGCCCTGTGGAATGCTGGAGATGGAAGTGTCAAACACAACGAGTCGAAGGACGGAAGGTAACGTGGACGTGAACACGGGTAGAGACGTCAGCGGGTTTCCGTTCAAATGTATGAACGTCAAGCGGGTCATGTTGGGAAAATGGATGCTGGTCAATGTGTTGAAGTGCAGTTGCAGTTTTTGCAATGCTGGAGTCTTGTGAAAGTATCCGTCGGGCATGAAGCTGATGTTGTTGTTTCGCACGTCAATGTCTCGTAGACTGGGCATTGTGACTGCAAAATCTGGCATGGCTGTCAGTTGGTTCCAGTCAAGGTGGAGCCACTTCAGATTGTCCAACTTTCCAAATGAAATCGTGGTCAATTTATTGTAGGCCAAGTTCACTATTCTCAGTGAATCAAATCCATCGAGGCGTGGAAATGACGATAATTGATTGTTGTTGAAGATCACCCTGTCCAGGGACGGGTGTGTGGTGCTGTTCAAGGCTCCGTCCTCCACCTCCACCAGCTCGTTGTTGGCCAGCGCCAGTCTCACCAGGCTGCTGAACCGACTGAGATCCGGCACCGTGACGCGGGTCAGTTTGTTTCTGCCCAGCAACAGATCCGTCACGGCGTCAGGTATGGAGGAAGGGAACTCAGTGGCTCCCCGATTCACGTGCTGGAAAGTCACTGCCGAATTGGAGTCCATTGCCAAACGCAGCAGGAATAACAACGAGAGGTGCAGCTTGGAGGGCATTGTCAGTTTATGCTTTTCTGTTTCTGTTGTTGAGAATCCACAGGGTCACTGCCGTCTGAAATTTTCGTCTTTGCCAAGTTGAAGAGACGTTGCTTGGTGTGTTGGGCGTGTGTACTCCCTTTAAGTGAGCAGTGCTCGTGATGCGTGCGACCGCTGACTCCACCAGAGGCTGTCACCCTGCAAAACGACCACGGAATGAGATAACTCACAGATGACGTCATGTACACTTGACCCATCTGATTCAGACATCCTTTTCCGAAAGAAATCTGTCAAAACTGCTTCACAATCAAACTCTCCGTTCTCACCCACTCCCAGATCCAGAAGGGACCCCGAAAAACATCCTCTTACCTTGTGCTGCTGGTGCAAGGATCTTGTTGTTCAGAACGAAGACGGAGACAAGATACCGGAAGCAGGTCAGGTCCCAGTCAAGACGGGAACCATTCTCTCCGTCCCGCATTGCAACACTGCGATGCTTTTGTCTTCCATTGACAACGAAACGTCAAAAATATCAAGAAATGTCAACAACTTACAAAAAAATCTAACCTCTGCGTTGCCCACCTGTGTAAAATCTGCTCGTCACTTTGATCTTGGCTAATTTTTTGTGGCTTTTAACCTTTCCCGCGAAGATATTCAAAACAACTTCACCGGATCTGCAGAAGAACGAAGATCATGGGAACCTGTCGTACATGGACGCCTTGGAGACCAGAGACACAGGCGCCCACGAATGTAATTAATTATTTGCAGCCTTTTTCAGGCACAACAAGCGTGAATCATAAATGATGCAGTCCTGTTGATGTCTGCGAAGCGGAGTACGAGAATTGCTTTGATGATGCGTGAAGCCAACACCAAGTGAAGTCTGCTCTTTTGCCTCACAAGGGGGAAAGGAGGACTTGGACAGAAACTTGTCCTTGCTGGCTAATTCACTGTTCAAAACCAAGCAAACTTTCAGCAGAATACCTTGCGTTCACCAAACAGAGGAGAGATGACACTTTTGTGACATTCTTTTTTTTCGAAACTGGGGCAGACCCGCTCCATGGCAGACCCTGGTCAAAAGCAGGTCACCCTCTTCGCCGTGAGTGCTCTGGGAAGATAACACGTGAGACCATGCAACGCAGGTCTCACTTCACGATATTGATTGGAGAAAAACATTTGACAGGAAGAAGATTTCGTTTGTACCAAACATTTATTTCGAGTCTTCCTCTTTTCACCTCCAACAGTCTCTCAGAAACGATGCATTTTCCTCCAGCGCCAGATCGTGGTCGTTCAAGCCGTCAGGCTCAAATTGTTCAAACTCACACAGCAGGACCTGGCTCCTCACGCTTTGACTCGTGCAGAAAACAGAGAAAGTTCCTTCGCCAGCGAAGTTCAGTGTCCAAACGGGCAGTTGCAGAGCACCATGGTACACGCTGTGAGCGTAGCGTATCCGTGGGTGTACACAAGATGTGTCACACCAGAAGTCTTCGACAATCAATAGAACACATCAGGGTCCTGCTTCTTGCTTCCTTTCTTCTTCTTGTCTTTTTTGCTGTTTCTGCGTCCAGATCTCTCAGAATCCCCTCCTTCCGTTTTTTCAGTGTCAGTGTCCGGTTTGGTTGACTCACTCTGTTCATCGTTGTCAGGTAGTTTGAATCTGCCCGGTTCGTAGGGAGGCGGGCTGTCTGCAGGTTGTAGATAAACATTCTCCTCTGGCTCCATAAACTTCACTCGACGCCTTCCTGTCTCCGGAAGAAGCAGCGGAAACCTGTTGTCATGTGGTTCATCTGAAACCGGAAGTGGGGTCTTCTTGTCATCCTCACTCCCGGTTGGAGCCGGGAACTGGGCCATGATTTCCGCCACCCTCGCATCTTTCTCCGAGTACGGAGGTGGGTTTTCGGGAGGCAGTGGCACTCCGCCCACAGCTCCCTCCAACACCTCCCCGTCATCGTCCACAAGGGGCGCGTCCCAGTCGAACGCGGGGTTCATGTAGTAATCCACCAGAGGGAGCTTGTCCTTTTCTCCCGGGGAATCCGGTTCCGGGGGTCGCAGCTGAGCGACGCTCACGACTCGCCCCTGGGCGCCGCCGTCCGGGGTGTAGATGCTGGAGCGCCTCGAGGCAATGCTCGCCGGTCTCGACGGAACCCCGTCCAGGGTCTCGTAACCCGGTTCCTCCCCCGCAGAGTGCTCGGAATCTGACGCATCCTACAGGAGAAGAGGTTCATGATTGTCTCAGGTGAACTTTTTGCGAAGTCGTCCTGGAAAAGTGCATGTGCGCAATCTTTTGTCGGCTTGGCAACATTTCCCCCTGCAGATGCGAAGTTCCGACAAAATGAGTTTCCTTTTTACAATTGTGCGTGTGTGTGAGTGCGTGTTTGTGTGCACTTGTGCTGGAGTGAGAGGTTTTCGCGCACGGAGGTCTGTTTTCCTCGCCCATGTGAACAGAGGAAAAGCAGGCGCGCAAGTTTTGTGTGGGTTTTATGTGCACGTGTGGAGTTTCTGAACGGCATTCGTGTGCGCACATTCCTCTGTTTGTAACATTTTCTGAACAGGTTCAACATTACTACGAGCTTCGTGTGTGCGTTCGTGAGTTGTGTGCCTTCAAGCAAACGTCTTGCAAGTGTGAATGTGTTTCATTTGGGCCTCACATCAGAATCGGGGATGCAGCGTCTCACGACGAAGATGAAGAAGAGAACGAGGAGCACTCCGAGGAACGCTCCGCCCGAGATCAGACCTGAAATAATGAGATCAAGCTGTGTGAGGAATGAAAAGACTGAGGGGACGTAGGCCCTGGCTGTGGCGTAAGATTGGGGGGGTTAGTTTTGTGCTCAGAATGGTCCGGATTTTTGTGGTGCGGGCCTTTATTGATGGACAACAACCGTGCTGGGTTTGACAAATTTTATTGTTCTTCAATTTCTGAGAATTTTTGTTGAACAATTTCTGGGACGCACGCAGAAAAAAACCAATGGTTATTTGACAAAGGGGTTTCCTTACCTTTGGTACTGCAGCACCTTTTGCTTTTAAACATGAGGTGAGGTCCTGCTTGCCGTTGACCCTCAAGTGTCCCCATCAGATAACCTTAGCTCGTACCTGGTCTGTCTCAGAAGCCCCTCCCCCTGGGAATCCGACCCCTCAGCCCCGGTCGCGCAGCTCTCACCCGCAACGAGCGGCACGTCGACGTCGGGCTCGTCCACCGCAGCGCCCACTGCCGGCGTCACGTTGTGCTTCTCTGGTGGCGGCGTCGTCGATATTGTCACATTGGGTGTTGTTGGCACTGAAACCATGCGTGAGGTTGTGAAACGGCGTCTTTGTCCAGGTACGTGAGCCAATTTGTATCCAAAAAGGGGAATTTCGTGCGAACAAGCTCCCAAAACTCGCCACAAGAAACAGCGACCAAAATATTGTTCAGCTCTGTCAAGAAAAGGGTGTGTGCGCGTGCGTGTGTGTGTGTGTGTGTGTGTGTGTGTGTGCGAATTCTGAAATGTAGGATACAACGAGTCACACGGATGTCAATTACCCGTCGGCATCTCTGGGTCAGATCCTGCCTCCTGACAGGACCGTGAAGCGTGAAATTGAACCCACACGTACCGTAGAAGCAGGACTTCCCGTCACCCCCAAGTTTGTACTGCGCGTCGCACGCGCAGGAGAAGCTGCCGATGGAGTTTTCGCAGCGCTGCGCGCAGCCGCCGTTACGCGTCAAACACTCGTTCACGTCTGAAACAACGAGGGTTCAAGGGACTGAGTCATATTTCAAGAAAGCCGCTCAAAGGAGTCTTGAGACTGACAGTCAATTGAATTTGTTCCATTCACCCTGCCCCGCCCCTCCCCATCGAAGTTGCTCGCCCACGCTACCCCGGCCGGTGTCCGTGATCTGCTCCGCCCTGCCCGGCCCGACCCACTACGCATCGCCCTTCCCCAACTCAGCCCCGCCCAGCCTCGTCTCGCACCGTTGCAGCGGAGTCCGTCCGGGTCCAGGGTGTACCCGTCGGTGCAGGAGCAGACGAATGAGGCGCCCACGTTCTCGCACAGCTGTTCACACCGCGCCGCCGCGACGCCCGGGGCTGTGCACGCGTTCACCACTGCAACAACAGGAAACGTTCATCAAGACGCCCGTGCCCTTCACACGGGTACGTGCACGAGTGCACCAAGAACTAAACCCTTCTCTGCCCACTTTCACACAGGTCTGGAAGAGCAAACAAGTCCAGATCAAATGGATGCGATTTACAATGCGGAGGTTCAGCAATACGCCTCTTTCTTTTCCGGCATGCCCCAATTGCGAGATCAGTGCCACAGATTCCATCTGGTGACTTGTCATTGGCTGTCAGGTGCAAATAAGGAGACCTGTGCCACCAATCTGGCAAGTGGGGCACCGCACGTAAGGGTGTCAAGGGCTGCTGAACCTCCCTAGTCTGTTCTTTTTTGCCGGTGAAACAACAGTGTCTTTTGCTAGCTCGTCTCATTTTTCTCTTGGTCTTTTCTTTGTGTTTTGGTGCTTTGTCTGATCATTCCGTGTTCGCAGCGCGCACCTTGGCAGGTCTTGAGGTCAGCGGGGGAGAGTTCGAATCCAGGTTCGCAGCTGCAGGAGAATCCGCCCGGTTCGTTGGTGCAGATCTGTGCACAGCCGCCATTCTCCTGTGCACACTCATTCACATCTGTGTGAGACAGGGAAGGTGCGTTGAACAGAGTTGCCTGCCAATATTTATCCTGGGTGAAGCTGGCTATTTTCAAAAACGTCATCTTGCAAGTTGAATCTTGGACCTGTGCATGTCGTCCCGTCGGGGTCCAGGGTCCAGCCTGCCCTGCACTCGCACCAGCTGGAGCCGTGGCTGTTGTAGCAGAGCTGGTCGCACCCACCGCGGTCCGCCCCCTCGCACTCATCCACATCTGACAGAAAAGGCAGACAGATAACTGTTACATCCGGGGTGCGAACCCCCAGAACCTACTTCAAAATCAACTTGTCCTCCGAATATTCCGGACGGTTCAAAGTGTCAAAAATTTCACCTGCTGATCTTTTGAAATTTGCCCTCATCACTCGGCCGGAATGGAGCGACCGGAATCTCCACCAGACAATTCTGGCTATCGGGCGCGAGGCAGATTCCCCCTCCCAACTGCCTCGGCCCCTCGCCACCCCCCCCGCTCTCTCCCCACCACGCCCTGCCCCGTCCTTGAATCTCACCGAGACATGTCTTCCCGTTGGGAGCGAGGGAGAAGCCGGCCCTGCAGCCACACTTGAAGCCGGGGACCGTGTTGATACAGAGCTGCTCGCAACCCGCGTCTGAGGAGGCGCACTCGTCAATGTCTGTGAAGAAACAAAGGCTGTTTCGCTTGCTCTTCACATATTGTGTCAAATGAAGCAAGCGGGTCGGCCTGAGTCTAACATTGTTTTTCCATTTGTTTGAAGAGAAGGTTACTTCACGCGACCCATCCTCAGTGTCATTTCCACATCAGCATTTTCAAAGATTGGGTGGCAATGAACAAGCAGACCTCCTTGACCAATTCCCGAACCAACTCTCAGGTGAGGACAGTTTTGCTACGGACCGACGCAGCTCTGCCCGTCCGTCTCCAGTCTGTATCCCATCTCGCACGAGCAGTTGTAGCTCCCGACCGTGTTGGTGCAGATGTGATCGCAGTCGTGCTCTCCCAACCCGCACTCATTCTCATCTGAAAGCAATCCATACAAACACGGAGGCGGATGAAGTCCTGTTCTTTGCGTGCACTTTTGACACACACACAATTCCAAGTTCAAGTTTCTACGAACAAGGGTCCTCAGTACATGCTTCCACGTAGATACACATCGCGGACTCATGGTCCACGATCTGGTCGCGAACTTCTGACAAGCCGCCCATTTTGGTTCTGGATCAGCTGGGGCCTCATCATCGGCACACCGTGTGGACCCCTGCGCGTGGTCGCGGATTTTTGCTCTGTCCCTGGCAGGACCCACCCATCACTCACCTGCACACTCGAAGCGGCCCCTGGGTGTGAACCCGGCCCGGCACTGGCACTGGTAGGACCCGACTGTATTGAGACACAGCTGCGCGCAGCCACCGTTGTTCCCGTCCTCGCACTCGTTCACGTCTGAACAGGCAAGAGCCGTGTTTGTCATTTCACGCGATAACAGAGCTGGAGTCTTTGTCGAAGAATCACCAACAAAAAGAATTTCGTCTGCGACTGTACTCAAACCAGGGGTGAGGAGTTCATTTTGTTTTCATTGACGCGCACCCCACCCTCAACATTGGTTTCAAATCGTTTTGCTTATTTGTTCCAAGGTTGAACCCTCTCACTGTAGGATTCACCCCTGGACCAATTCCCAGCTGCGTCTCTTGAAAGTCCACCCAGTGCGCACACCTTCGCACTTGGTGCCTCCCGGCTCGAGGCGCAGCCCCGCGGGGCAGGTGCAACTGAAGCTCCCGGGAGGCTCGTTGCTGCAGCCGTGGCTGCACGCCTCCCCAGCTCCTCCTGTCGCGCACTCATCCACGTCTGCAAAGACAAAGTCGAGAGGTCCCTGGACTGGCGCACACAAATTTTGTTTGCAGCCTTGTCTGACACCGTGAATATGCTCTCCTCACAACACAGAAGAAGACGCCCGCACATGCCCGCACCACCCTGCCCCACGCCACCCGCCCCGCCCCGCCCCGCCCCGCTCCGCGCTCACCTTGGCAGGTCCTCCCGTCGGGCGCGAGCGTGAACCCGACCCGGCAGTAGCAGGTGAAGGAGCCGCGAGCCTCCCGGCACAGCTGCTCACACCCACCGTTCCCCTCCGCGCACTCAGCCACGTCTGCGGGGTAGCACATCGAATACATGAAGAAGAAACACTCAGGGTCCAACAGCAGAGAAGAAAATACATCAGCATGGTTTCTTCAAGACAGTCAGCAGAAGACCTGTTTGATGGCTTTGCATCATCAGACGTGGGCAGAAGCAAGGTCCCCAAGGCTTGCTCGATGACAGGGACATTGATGCCGGGTTGCAAGCAAACTTGTGTGTTCCCTTGTTTTGTGACGCGTGACCCATGATACTCACCGATGCAGGTCTTCCCGTCGGGGTGGAGTCGGAAGCCCTCCCGGCAGGAGCAGGTGAAGCTCCCGGGGACGTTGGTGCAGAGCTGCCCGCAGTCGCTGCCGCCCGACTCCTCGCACTCATCCACGTCTGCCGTGCAGAATGGTGCATGTCCAGTGAACCACATTCGTTCACAGAAGATAAATTGGTGCTTCATGTTCATCCAGAGCATTGCAGGTCATTGCACTTTCTTGCTTTACCACGGCTATTGAACGTGTAGCGTTGTTCTGGATTCAGTTCACCCCAATTACGCTGTTTGTTGAGTCCCAGAAAAATTCAATGGGTCCTGCGTCATCGACTACGACGCAACGCCTTTTCATCTTGTTTCATGGAGGCACACCTTGGCATGGTTCTCGACGTACATACCTTGGCAGGTCTTGCCGTCGGCCTCCAGAGCATAGCCAGGTCTGCACGCACAGCGGAAACTGCCCGGTGTGTTGACGCACGTCTGGCTGCACCCACCGTTCGTGTCCTGACATTCGTCATTGTCTGCAAGGGAGGGAAACTATTTCCCAGTATTCTGGGCACTTGCGCAGTCACAAGGGCAAACAGAAACTACCCAGTTTCTTTTCAGTACTCGAGCTCTTCGGCAAACTTTCAAGCTGGGACACAACACGATATTGGCTGAAGTTGCAGTCACGGGTGGGGCGGGGCAGTCTTTCCAACCCCTGACAAAACAACTGACCAGCAGGTTCACGTCTGTTACATTTTGTTCAAGCCTGACCAAATGATGAGTTCCCGTCTGCACATTTCACTTCAAATGTTGAAGCTGCGCTTGTTTCGGACGTGTGGCGGCCTGGCCTCGCTGGGCTCCCCCTGGCTCCGGTGGAGACTCACCTCGGCATTGCACACCGTCCGCCTGTAGCGTGAAGCCGTCGCGGCAGCTGCACCGGAAGCTGCCCGGGAGGTTCTCGCAGTTCTGGTCGCAGCCCCCGGAGTCCACCGCGCACTCATCCACATCTTGAGTTTTACCAACAAATGCACATTCACCATGAGAAGGAGAAAAAGTGGAGGGGGTTAAATTTCTGGTACACATGAAGTCTCAAGGCCTAGAACCTGACGTTGGGCGGTTGAACCCGAGCCGTGTCGAATTTACGACATAACAACAGCAGAGGGTCTGTGTATGAATCACTGACCGCAGATTGCTGTCGTCAACGACAGGTAGAGATGTACAGAACCTGCATGTGCTGAAGTTGCCCACCAAATTTTTTGAGACAGCCCAAGGACAGGGATGGGGTCTCACCTGCACAGGAGTTGTTGGACTGCAGCACGTATCCGGAGTTGCAGATGCACCTGTATCCGGGGGCCTGGTTCACACAACCCTGGGAGCACGTCGCCGCCCCAGTCGCGCACTCATCTATGTCTGCAGTGCATTCAAGCAAACATTTGGTAGATTTAGCACGGTATTTCTTGCGCGTGCGGTACCTCTGTTGCCAGATTGGTGGCACAGACAACCAGATCGTAACGGAGAGCCAATGCTGAGTGATTTGCGCTGGACGTACCGGAGCAGGATCGGAGGTCCCCGGCGAGTTCGAATCCGACGCGACATCTGCACGAGTACGAACCCCGCGAGTTGAGGCACGAGTGCGCACACCCGCCGTTGTTGGTGGCACACTCGTCAATATCTGCAGTGGAACACATGAACATGAGAGCATTAACCGTCTCTTGGACAGATGAATCAGAAGGTTCCTGCTTCCTGAGAAAGTGGCACCGTGCTCCACCACCCCTGTCCCTCCCGCCCGCTCAACGTCGCCCACCGCACTCTGCGGGCCCACCTCATCTCACCTGAGCAGGTGCGCCCGTCCGCCTGCAGGCGGAAGCCGGTGCTGCAGGTGCAGGAGAAAGAGCCGAGCGAGTTGACGCAGAGATGGGCGCAGCCGCCATTGCGCTTTTCACACTCGTCCACATCTGAAAGATTTGATTGTGACTGTGCGTTGTTGGTGTGTGGGTCTTGAGGCCTGTTCGTTCCCCAAATGATGGTGCTCAACCAATGGGCGCCGCGTGTGGAGATACTAGTGCATCACGTGGGTATTTCGAGTTCTTCCTGCTCACCATCACAGAGCCTGTCGTCGGCGGCGCTGAGCCGGAACCCGGCTCGACACGCGCAGCGGAAGCTCCCGATGCTGTTGACGCAGACGTGAGCGCAGCCGTGCTGCGTGTCCGCGCACTCGTCCACGTCTGCAAGACGGTCAGAGCAGTTGAGCTGGAGTTCGACTGGAAGTTTTGCGCAGCATCCATGGGCCACACAGTAGTCGGTGCGGATGCTGATTAGTTCTCTGGGAATAACACATCCATGCAGCGCAAGAAGCTGCTTGGATGTCCTGAATATGGGGCCTTGGATCTCTGAGGCCCTGGATCTCTGGAGGTTATGGATTCCCTGTTGTCTTTTGCCTTATAAATCCTGGACGCCTTGATTCTGAAGTGACCCTCTGGACGTCCAAGAGTTCAGGATGAAGCGTGTTTGCCCTGAAGCCAAGAACCTTGAATCCCTGAGTCTTTTGAGACACAGGGTTCCTCGAGACCAAAGAACAGTTCAGGTCTGGATCGCCTGAATCCCCTTGAGTTACTGATCCCCCTGAGTCCCCAGGCGACCAAAATCTCCAAAGACCCTGGTTCACCGGAGGCTCTTGAGCGACTCACCCCGACAGGATCGCTCGTCCTGCCCGAGAACGAAACCGGTGCCGCACGTGCAGCGGTACGATCCGTACGTGTTGACGCACCCCTGCGCGCAACGCGCCGCACCCAGAGCGCACTCGTCTCGGTCTGTGGAGAGATGAAATCACAAGTGTTCGGACACAAGCTGCAAATACAAGTTGTTCAGCCCGCACAAACTGTGATGAGACTGAGACTCGCTTTTGGGTAAACTTAACTGTCGCCCTCAAATGAAAAGTCTTGCGAAGCCAAACCATAGTTGAAAGGCCTTGGTCCCACATCATGACATCACAACCAAACGAAACCACCGAGCATAACTACGTGTGAGCGCAAGAGGAAACGAAAACACAAAGAGTTGACGACACGTCAGAATTCTGAAGCCACGCCGACTGCCCACGCACTCGCAGAAAGCCCCGCCTGCGCTGCAGTAACACACGACACCGCATCGTGTCGCGACGCACCTGTGCAGGTTCTGCCGTCGCTGCCCAGAACGAGGCCCAGGGGACAGGAGCAGGAGAAGCCGCCCGCCTCGTTCTCACACACGTCCGAGCAGCCGCCGTTGTTTTTTGAGCATTCGTCGTCATCTGCAATGTACCATCGAAGAGTGCACACAAAGAACCCAAGGTGTCCACTCCTTCCTTCACTCGAAAAACATATTTCGTCCCCTACGTTTGCAATGGCGGTACATCATTGCGCTCCGGGCGTAGTCGGGACCTCCACCCCTCAGGGTCGACTTTGCTTGACTAAATTCTGGTTCAGCCACGTTTTGTCGGCAAATGTGGGCTGGAAAATGCGTATGACCACGGGTGTAGTGTTGTCACGGCCAGAAGTGCCCATCGACTCACCCAGACACGTGACCCCGTCCACGTCCAATGAGAAGCCGGCTCTGCAGCTGCACTGGAAGGACCCCGGGCTGTTTTCGCACGTGTGTGAGCACCCTCCGTTCTCAGTTGAACACTCGTTCACATCTGAAGCCACACAATTCAGATTGAAATAGGATTTTTTCGAACAAGGACGTTTTCGGAAACGGACCATTCTGGATATCTTGGGCTCTGAATGTTGTGTCTTTGAAAGCATCGTGCGGGACGCGTACTGGCAGCGAAGAAAGAATCAGGCCTGAAAATGCACAGGTCAGTAGGTTGCGCCCCAATCGCATCGTAGCGCACCTGCACAGGAGCGGGAGTCCGAGTCGAGCCGGAAGCCGGTGCGGCAGGCGCAGCGGAAGCCGCCGGCGCGGTTCTCACACAGCTGTGCGCATGCGTGCGCGCCGCCGCACTCGTCCACGTCTGTAGGCAGATTGAAGGCATGTCGCATCTCAACTGAGCGAAGCAAGTGACTTTTTGCATGTGGAATGGGGATACATCGAGTTCGGATGTTTCGTTTCAATGACAAGATGGTTTGTCCGGAGAAGAAATCAGAAAACCAAAAAGGAAAAGGCTGTACCTGAGCAGGTTCGTTCGTCGGCATTCAGCTGAAACCCGTCTCTGCAAGAGCAGGTGAAGGACCCCTCCGTGTTGGTGCAAATCTGCTCACACAATGCAGAGCCCGAACTGCACTCGTCCACATCTACAACAACCGACACGAAACAATTGCGTTGATGAGGCAAACCTGTGTGACAGAAATGTTTCGCGGACGACAAAAAGATGGCGATGAACGAAATTGCACAAGAGGCAGAAGACCCTGAGAGCCCAGCGATCTGAATCTCTTTCAGATTTCACACCGCGGGCAATCTTTGCTGATACAGTTGGAATCGCACGAAGGGTTCCTTTCCCTGACTGCAAAGAAGAGTCAATGTCTGCCATTCAGAACTGATTCAGACATTCATACCATCACAGCTGAATGTGTCTGGTGCCAGGGTGAAGCCAGCTCGGCAGTAACAGGTGTGTGTCCCGGCCTCATTGCGACACAGCTGGGCACAGCCGCCGTTGTCGTCCCCACACTCGTCTACATCTGTTGAAAGACAATATCACACGCACGTTGCTTTGGCACGGACCCACAGAAATAGTTTGGTTGAAAATTCTGAATCTGAGCTTTTGAACGCCGGGATACCCTGTCCAGAGCATGGTACTTGACTCCAGCCACGGCTGATTGTTCCCCGAAAAAGAGCTGGACACACACCCAGGTCGAGCGTACACACGCAGGTATCAACGCTCACAGAATTGGTTTGTGACAGAACATTCAGAAATTCAGGTTGAGGAAGAAGAGCCAGCTGCTTTGACGGGGATTGTCAGGGTCTCTTTTGCCGAGATAGACCGTCCTGGAAGAGCCTTGGTCCGTAGGATTTCGGCCCAGGGCTCAATGCAGTACGAGACTGAAGTGAGTTTAGGAGCATGAATTTTGACATTTGATGATTTGCAGCAAAATTCATTTGCGACTGAGACACAGGCTCAACTGAAAGAAAATCCCTGGTTGCACTGACACACCAAGTCCAACAATGTAGACGCTGAAAGAAGTTGCTCTGAGAGATGAAGTCCGCAACCAAGGATTTGATTCCGCAGCTTGAACGCCCCTGAAGAGCGTTCACTTTACAGTCGACCATGACATCTCTTGTCCAAAATTGATGACACACAGTTCATGATTCTTTCTCGGGGATTACCTTCACATGTTCTGTGATCAGTGGCAAGGATGAAGCCAGGACTGCATGAACAACTGAAGCTTCCATCCGAATTCCTGCATTGATGTGCACAGCCACCATTCTGCTCCAAACACTCATCTACATCTGCACAAGTTCAGGAGAAACTTCAGTCCGCAACTTCATTTTCTACTTGTGCAAGAAAACATATTCACAGCTGGTATGACAACTGGTTGAATTCCACATTCATTACACTGACCTGTGCATGACACACGATCAACATCAAGTTGGAAGCCTGGTCTGCAACTACAGGCAAATGAGCGAAAGTTGTTGGTACAAATGTCCTCACAGGGCGATGGCAACTGTGCACACTCATCCACATCTACAACAGCAGAAGGTGATTTGCCAAACTCAAAGTCCAATTTAATGTGGCAACTGAGAAGGTGACAAAAGGCTCTCCAACCTGAGCAACTTTGTTTGTCTGAATTTAGTTGAAATCCTCGTCTACAACTGCAAGTGAAAGAACCATCTGTGTTGGTGCAAATCTGTTCACATATGGCAGGGTGTTCACTGCATTCATCTACATCTACAATGCAAAAAGTTGTGTGAGAGAAGTTGAAGAAGGCTGGAAATAAAAAACTGAAAGCAAGATAGGAACGGAAAAGGGGGGCAAAATGTTAAAATATATTTTTGCAACAATTCCCTTTTTAAAATTTTTCAAACCTTGACAGCTGACAGCATCTGCAGCAATGGTGAATCCTATTTGGCATGAGCATGAGTGTGTGCCTCCCTCATTCTGACACAGCTGTGCACAGCCACCATTGTCTTCTCCACACTCATCAACATCTGCAGCAGTAAAAGTTTTAGCTTCTCATAAAAATTCTGAGAAAGAAGGAAGCAACAGGGAACCACAAGATCTTGTGGCTTTTTGTCTGAATTGCTTCCTATTGTCAAAAACCTTGTGTGCAGGAAAAACAATTGATCAACCTTGGCATGTCTTCTGGTCGTGTGTCAAAGTATAACCAGGCCTACAGGAGCAGCTGAATGATCCAGGAGTATTGGTGCACTGTTGGGTACATCCACTGGAGCCTTCTGAGCATTCATCAATGTCTGGAACAGCAACAAAAGAGTCATCCTGGGATTCACAGAAAGTTTGTGGCCCCTCAGGAATTGGTTTGTTTTGAATGTGAGACATTATTCTAACCATTGCATGACTGGCCATTTTCATCAAGTACAAATCCTCTTTCACAAGAACATTGAAAGCTGCCTTGTGTGTTCCTGCACTGCTGTGCACACACCGTTATGTCTGTGCACTCATCTATGTCTGCAAAATAATTCAATGTTAAGAACAGTCCAATGTGGGACTGTGGATGGACTTGATGTGTCCTTTTTCTACTTCCAAGAGATCATAGTCAATTCAGCAGTTCAGGATTGTGCTTTCAAACCACAACCTGCAGGTGACTACAATGGTAACCAATAACATGTCAGTACAGTGCAGTATACATGTACCTGGAAGATGAAGGCAAAACTGTCTGAACTAACAAAGCAAATGAGTCTGGTAAATTCCCAAAAGGAGGCCCAAAAATATCAAACAACTTTACAGCATTTTGTCATCACAAACCAAATTGCATTGGTGTGGAGTCAAGAGCCCAAGATAGTGAAATGCCTTTTTGACCCGATGTACCTTCACAACCCCTTTGATCAGCAGCAAGGCGGAAGCCTGTGTCACACGCACAGGAAAAACTTCCATCGGCATTCCTGCATTGATGTGCACAGCCACCACTCTGCTCCAAGCACTCATCTACATCTGAACAGAACCAGAAAGGAGAAAGTTCATCCCACATGAATACAAGCATCTTTGCAGTTCAACAGGATCCAGGCAATCAGCACATCCTAAGACACATTGTGAACAAGCATCAGATAGTGATGAACCTATTTTCACAGTACATTTTGCTGACCTGTACATGTTGCACCACCAGCATCAAGCTGAAAACCCAGTCTACAGCTGCACTGGAATGACCCAACGCTGTTGGTACAGATATGACCACAGGGTGGAGGCATCTCAATGCACTCATCAACATCTGAAACACAAAATGAGATCTCATTCTGACTCCAAAGAATCATAGTTCATGAAAGCTTTGTTCTTGGAAACAGAAGAAGCTGTTGCACAACAAGCACCTATTTGTTCAACAAGCTCTGAAATTTCTTAGCTTGTACCCAAAAGGGATTTGGATCAAAGGGTTGCAAACACAGGGACTTGGACAGAAGCCCACTCAGCTGATTTGTTCAATTGAACGAGAAATGAACAAAGTACCTGAACAGGTTTCTTCATCAGAATTGAGCTGGAATCCTTGTCTGCATGAGCAGGTAAAAGAGCCCTCTGTGTTGGTGCAAATCTGGTCACATGTTGCAGAGCCTGAACTGCACTCATCCACATCTACAAAGGCAAGACAGAAACCAGAACATAACTGTGCACAAACTCAACTGAAACAAGTTTGTGAGAGTCAGGCAGTTTTGTGGCAAGAATAACAAGTCTTGGAATAATCTGAATCTTTTGCATGATAGGATTTCAGGAAAACTCATTGGAGTTCAACCTACCAATACAACTCTTTCTGTCTGCTGCCAGAGCGTAGCCAACTTGACAGTTGCACGTGTGAGCCCCTGCCTCATTGTGGCACAGTTGTGCACAGCCACCATTTTCTTCTCCACACTCATCCACGTCTTTGTGAAGAAAACAAATTGAGCTTTGGTACAAACATATCATTGCTACACACTGGAAAACAGTTCTCACACATCTTGATCACAAAATGTTGCTGTGCATGAACCTTGTTTCAAAGAGTGGTCAACTTCTTACCCTGACAACTTCTCTGGTCCTGTGCCAAAGTAAAACCAGGCCTGCAGAAACAACTGAATGACCCAGGAGTGTTGATGCACTGGTGGGTACATCCACTGGAGCCTTGTGAGCATTCATCAATGTCTGCAATAACAACTGCCTCAAACTAGTTGTGCAAAGAGGAGTTTGACCATATTTCAGTGGTCTGGTAAGGTAATGGAACAAATTAAACTGGAAAGATTGGGTTTCTGGTGTTTCCGCTGAGTGACACCAAATCTAACGTGAATTAAATGATTCTTGGTCCTACCATTGCATGTCTGGCTGTCAACAGCCAGTGTGAATCCCCTGAAGCAGAAACAGTGGAAACTACCAAGAGTGTTTACACACTGCTGTGTGCAGACTGGGTTCTCAGAGCATTCATCCACATCTGTAATTGCACACAGGGCACAACAAAATGGTTTGGGGTTTGTGGTGGTGATCTCTGCAGTGATCTTTGGGCGTGTTGAGGGTTTACCCATGCCTTGCATCTGCCAAAATCGCTGGGCGAAATCAACAACACGTTTCACAAAAGAGACAGTTGGTCAAACTATGAAGTTCAAAAGTGTAAGGTCCACCAAAGCACAGTGGAATTGATCAACTTTCACAAGAAAGCACACAAAAAATCTCAGCAGGTTTCATTAGGTCAGAAATCGGGCATGACCAAGGACACAGGACTGTTTGGCTCAGTAACTTCAACAAGCATGTGTCTTTCTTTGCAGACATTTATACCTGTGCATCCCCTTTCATCAGCAGCAAGTAGAAAGCCAGGACTACATGAACAACTGAAGCTTCCAGCCAAGTTGGTGCAGTTCTGTGTACAACCACCATTCTGCTCTAAACACTCATTTACATCTGTGCAATCAAAAGCAGAAATAACATGAGATTTCTTTGTATTCAACATTTTCTTTTTGAGTGCAATTTTAAAGTTCCCATTGAGAGATGAGGCAATTGTTCAGTACACATGGAATAAAGCTCAGAATTTCTGTGATTCTAACCTGTGCACCTGGTTCCACCAGCTTCAAGTTGAAAACCTGTTCTGCATGCGCAGTCAAATGAGCCAATGTTGTTGGTGCAGATGTGGTCACAGGGTGAAGGCAGCTGAGTACACTCATCCACATCTGAAACAACACAGAAAGGTAGTGCTTCTTTTCTGACTCAGGGTATCTGAGTACTGAGTTGTGCCTCTGTTGCAGATACTTTTGCCTCATCCTCAATATTGTCCTGAACTTTGTGGTTTGAAGTAGCAACTTCCGCAGTTTTAGAAGATAGAACAAGAATTTGATAATTTTTCTGGCTTTTTGGATACAAATGTGCAAAAAATGCAATTCTTGGGGAAGTTCAAAGAAAATACAAACCTGAGCACCTTTCTCCATCTGCGTTCAGCTCAAACCCTTGTCTGCAAGAACATGTGAAGGAACCAACCACATTTGTGCAAGTTTGGCTGCAAGTGGCTGAACCTTCACTGCACTCATCCACATCTGCAAAATCATGTTGGCCAGTTTGACACTTTGGGCAAAACAATACAAGTAGCTGAGTGAGGATATTTGAGCAACTAACAAGCGGTTGACCATTGATGGACAAGGCTCAACCTTCATACCATCACAGCTGAATGTGTCTGGTGCCAGGGTGAAGCCAGCTCGGCAGTAACAGGTGTGTGTCCCGGCCTCATTGCGACACAGCTGGGCACAGCCACCGTTATTTCTACACTCATCCACATCTGTGGAAGCAACATACAAGTGCTGTGCTGAAAAGGAAGCCTTTTATCCCTTTCTCCACCAAACAAGTCTTTCTCCACTGGTGGGGTTTTCAGCAAAGTGAACCAGACAAGACTCTTCGTTTGGCCGCGTGGTTCCGAAAGAGTCCATGAAGAAAATGCAACCAGAGTGAACCCCACTCACCCTGGCATGTCCGCTGGTCCTGAGCGAGGGTGTAGCCAGGTCTACAGGAACAGATGAATGACCCTGGGGTGTTGCTGCACTGGTGGGTGCACCCACTCAAGCCTTCAGAGCATTCATCGATGTCTAAAATAGACAGTCTATTCTCTAAGCAGTGGAATTGTTGTGGGTTTATGGAAGATTTTTTAGGCAATTCGTATCAATTTTTGGACTTCCAAAATTCCTTTTCTGTTGCGGAGTTTTAAGTAAGTGGTTCTTACCATGGCATGTGTAACCATCACTGTCCAGCATAAATCCCCTTTGACAGGTGCAGTAGAAGCTGCCTTGTGTGTTTCTACACTGCTGTGTGCACACTGGACTTGTATCACATTCATCTACATCTGAAATTTGTCAAACAAATTTCTTGATTGGTGTTGAGAGGTCTATTTGACAGAGTTGCAACTTCTTGTCACTCTTGTTGCTATCATGCCTTGAATATAGCTGTGTGAATATAATTGGTGGTGAAAGTGCAGAAATATAATTTGGAACCAGACTTTGGTTCCTATCAACACTGATTTCAATGTCACAAATACAAATACTGTGCCTCACAACATACAAATGATAAAAAACTGGAGTTGACCAAAATCTTCAGTCCCTGTAGAATCAAATATGCTTGAAGGTACCTTCACAGGCTCTCTGATTAATCCCAAGAACAAAGCCAGGTCTACATGAACATGTAAAAAATCCAGCCAAGTTTGTGCAGTCATGTTCACAGCCACCATTCTGCTCCAAACACTCATCCACATCTACAAAGCAAATCAAATATACAAAAGTGCTGTCAAACCTGTCAGTTTTGATTGATACATGACAGTTGCAACAAGGTCATAGACCAAAGGATGTTTTTAAAATGACAACAGAAGAACCTGTTGTGATAAGTAGAGGCTTCCTAGCTTTGTTACACTGACCTACACAGGTTGCTTTGTCAGCATCAAGCTCAAAACCCAAACTGCAGGTACACTGGAATGAGCCAAGACTGTTGATGCAGCCATGATCACAGAGTGGATGCCTCTCAATGCACTCATCAACATCTGAAAACAACAGAGCAGGGTTCACGTCTTTTGCAAGCTGGGAAATACGCACATTGACTTGTCTGAGACAAAAACCTGACGGAAAATATTCTTGTGGGTATCCTCTCGAAGAACAAAATTTGTGACGACACGGCATTCAATTGAAAACGTTCTCAGTGAAATCAAAATTGTAACCAAACAGAACCAGCTGTGCTGTCATGGACGGATTCGTGCACTTTGAGACGGCAAATAAAAATTCAAATCAAAAGTCACAAACGCTGGAAGAAGTTTACCACACGCCTGTATTTCGCTTGCCACCTCCCACTCATCCACACCTGTGAAGCTGCATGACCAGAATAGACGCGCAGCTGTTTGCTTCACAGCACTTTACGTCTCAAAATGAAACAGTCTCAGAGCAGGAACAGTGGTCAGCTCGGGTCAAGGCTGCCTAACAGCATAATGCGTGAGTTTTTGCCTTGTCCCAATACCGCTAGGTACGTATGACCACCATATGAGAGACATACGCATATGAAACATTCCGCGTTTGCGCATTATGCGCTTTGATCAAAGAAAGTAAACTTGTCTCACAGCGTCAGAGCAAGCGTCCGTCTCGACACAAGGACGAGCAAATAACGATTGCAGGTAATCTTTTTCATTGGGTCAGATTTGGATGTGTGCAACTCTCGTGTAAAACGGTGTGTGTGTGTGTGTGTGTGTGTGTGTGTGTGTGTGTGTGTGTGTTTCAGGATTCCGGATGCAAGGATGCAAGACTGAGTCGTATCCAGAACCTTCTTGGGTGGGGCCAAGGTTGTTCAGAAACTTTCACTTTCCATGCAGAAAGAAACACATTCGCAACAGTCATCAATTGGTAAGAATTGGTCTGGTACGTTGATTTATTGGAGGTCAGGATTCCGCGCCCTAGATCCACTCCTGTGGTTTCCTGCACATCAAAGATTCTCAGCCAAACATCTGAAAAAACTAACACACTCACCTTGGCATGTCCTCTGGTCCTGAGCGAGGGTGTAGCCAGGTCTGCAGGAACAGCTGAAGGACCCAGGGGAATTGCTGCACTGGTGGGTGCATCCGCTCAATCCTTCAGAGCACTCGTCCACATCTGCAACACAGAAAGCCAACTCACACAAGTTCCCAAACTTGCCTCGTTTGTGATCGGAAAGCCATCGCCACAGCAGAAACAAACCCTGACAAATTCGAACCGTGTTAACTTTGCAAAAATATTACATAAGTGGATGAGAGTCTGACGGCATTGCGATCAAACCCAGCACCTTGTATGAGAGCACACGAAATTTCGTGATTCTCACCGTTGCACGTCTGGCCGTCGACATCCAATGTGAATCCGGTGTCGCAGGAGCAGAGGAAGCTGCCCGGTGCGTTCTCGCACCGCTGCGCACACACTGCCGGACTCTGCGCACACTCGTCGATGTCTGGAACAGATACAGTATTCAGCACACACTGGCCTCGCTTGAACATTTCAAACTGCCTCATTTCGAAATCCCGCCTGTTCAAACCACTGTTTGGGAAACATTCCAGACAGTCTCGACAACTATCGAGCTTGTGGCAAGTTCGTCAAAAACGGGAGGGCGCAGGGTCCTTGCCCTGCCATCTCCTTCTGCCTCCGAACCCCTGGATTGGACGCACCTTCGCACTCCCTCTGGTTGTCAGCGAGGCGGAATCCAAGGTTGCAGGAACAGGAGAAGCTGCCGACGGAGTTCTCGCAGCGCTGCGCGCAGCCACCTCTCCGATCCCAGCACTCGTTCACGTCTGTTCATTGGAATAGAACACGGAAATTTGAAGAAAAACATTCTGCACGAAAACGGGGACCTGAATTTCCTTCCACGCGCAATTGCTTCACTGACCAGCGCACGTTCTGGAGTCAGCGTCGAGTCTGTATCCGGATCCACAGCTGCATCTGAAGGATCCGACGGTGTTGCTGCAGAGTTGATCACAGGGCGGCGGTGACTCGTCACACTCATCCACGTCTGAAATATGCATTTGTCAACCTTGAAGGTCAAGGGGACAGCGACTCCAGAGTCTGGGGGAAATGTCCATTTGTCTGACCTTGACAGGAACGACGGTCGGCCTGGAGACGGTACCCGGCGCGGCAGCTGCAGCTGAAGCTTCCGGCGGAGTTGACGCACGCATGCGCACAAACACGCGGCAACCGCTCACACTCATCTTCATCTACAAGCGACGCAAAGCAACACTCTTAAAAAGACATTTCGTTGGAAAATCGCGTTTCCACATGTGGTACGTCCTTTTTTGGTCAGAGTCCAACAAAACATGTGCAAATCTTACCGTGACATGTTCCGAGGTCAGCCCCCAGCAGGAACCCGTCCGGACAGGAACAGGAGAAGCTGCCGGCCGTGTTGCGGCACGTGTGGCTGCAGGGCCCGCCACCCAACCCACACTCGTCAACATCTGATCAACACAAAGCGAGAAGGCTGAAAGTCCAGTCTTAGTGATTTCAATGGCAATACATCATGGAACCAATAAATTGTACAAGGCAACGTTTCGTTTGGTGTGTTTCAGCCCGGGGTGGAAATTTCTGAGTCGCAGTGCCTGACCACGTGATACATGTACCGCTAGTTGAGATGTTGATGGCAATGGATGCTTCATAGATCTGACGACGATTATGTTTTCGAGGAAGTGCTCCCCTTGGAGGTCGAGCGAGGCCCTTCTTGACCGAGTGCTAGACGCCTCAGTGGACCTGCTCACCGTTGCATGTCCTCCTGTCCGGGTCGAGGATGAACCCCTGGCGGCAGCCGCAGCGGAAGCTGCCCGGGTCGTTGTCGCACAGCTGCGCGCACGGCCCCGGCCTCAAGCCGCACTCGTCTATGTCTGACGCAACGAACAAAATCATGAGAGAATTCATCTATGCGTGTCTGTTTTGAGTTCCGCGATCTCTGGGATCCAACCAAGATCCAAGATGGACGTGAGGGTTTTGACGCCCCAGTCCCCATTCACCTGCTGTAGGCGAAACAACCATTTATTGCCCATTTTCTATCCAACGACTTTCACTTTGTTGGACTCTACGTGGGCCAGGTTCTCACAGTCTGGGTCCCTCTTCTGGCGAAACCCAAGATGCACCTCGAACAACAACGACCTCTGATCCAGGCAGAGGTCATAAGAGAGTCTGGAGGTTCCAAGTTCAACTCAAGTCTAATTCCTTGCAACCTTTCAGGTGGCGCTTCATTTCTTCAGGTGGGGAGGCGCCTTTGAATCCGCCTCTGGACTCGTACCTGTGCAGGTGCTGGGCCCGTCCTGCTGATGCCCTGGGCGACACGAGCACGTGTAGCTGCCGACCGTGTTGGTGCAGATCTGTTTACAGCCGCCGTTGTTGTTCTCCACACATTCGTCCACATCTGCAGAGAAGACGGGTTTTGCTGATCACTGAAATATCGCGTGTACTCGCAGGATGTGCTGCCAAATCTCACAAGAAAAGAGTTGAACGGTGCTTTTTTGTTTCACTCCATCAAACTACTGATCGAATATCGGATACTCAGTGAGATTGGTGAGATGTAAATTTTCGACTCGGCCCACCACTCCACATGTTCTTTGTTTAGCGATGAGCAAAAGGTGACACTGTCCCGTTGGGTAAAGTGGGTGCTAGCCACGAAAACCCAAGAAATTTTCAGCAAGGGCGTGATTTTACGCATTTCAGGATTCATCGCATCTTCTGAGCTTCCTGGATTCGCCGGAAACCCACAGAATGAACTGCTCATCACCTTCGCAGGATCTGCCGTTGGCCGCGAGGCGGTATCCAGGGGTGCAGGAGCAGACGTACGAGCCGGGCGCGTTGATGCACACAGACGCGTCCGAGTCGCAATCGTGCACGCCCGTCACACACTCGTCAACGTCTGAGCAAAACGTGTTACATTTGATGGAAATACCTCAAGTGACCATACAGCAGAATAATTTAGTTTCAGGATGAATGCTGTCTGGTGGAACATCTGACATTTTTTGGAACAAGTTTGTTTTTCTTTTTGCTCCTTGGAGCAACGCAACCGAGTGAATTACATTGTGTACTTCTGCAGAATGAAACGACCTTCACCTCTGCAGGTGCGCTGGTCCTCGGCGAGGCTGAACCCGGGCCTGCAGGAGCAGGAGAAGGACCCGACCGAGTTGTTGCAGAGTTGGCTACACCCAGCGGTCAGGTCGGTGCACTCGTTCACGTCTGAAAGGCACAGGGAGGTATCGCAAGGCTTCTTCTGCTTCTTCGTTTTAAATTACAGCCTTTCAATTGAAGCCTGCGCTTTGATCATTAACGAAAAAAATACAGGTATATACGGATCCTTTAGCCTTCCAAAAATTCTCGACAAAACCAGAAGTGGTTTTCTTTATGTCTGTGTCATTGGGCAAAACAATCAGCTTGAAATGAGCGGAATTTTCAATGGCCAGAGTTCGACCAGCTGCGCGTGCCCCACCTGCGCACGTGCGCGCGTCGACGCGGAGACGGAACCCGGCGCGACAGCCGCACCGGAAGCTGCCGACGGTGTTGGTGCAGAGCTGCGCGCACACGCCGCCAGGGGACGCGCATTCGTCCACGTCTGCAGCGGGACAAGGAAAATGGATAGAAAACAATTTCCCTTTGATATGTTTCCTTAATATAACCGAGAAATGTTTCCATGCCCAGGCTCGCTCCCAGCATGACGAACTCCTGAATCGGCCCCAGAAATTACCTATGCATGTGGCTCCATCTGTGTCGAGCTGGTACCCAGGCCTGCATGCGCATCTGGAGAAACAATAACCCGTGATAAAATGCAAGATTGTTCTGCTGTGAATTTTGCTCTCTGCAACAAATCTACCACCTCACTTGATCAACACGTTGCACTTGCAAAGAAGATGCCTGTCCGAGCACAATTTACCAATCCTCTGCTTTCCGGTTGGAAGAAGTGCAGCTGAATCAGAGCAAAGAGGCCGCTCTCACCCGAACACCTCTGAACTCACTCCCTGAACCAGACCCAGACCCTCACCTGAAGCCTCCTGCGTCGTTCACACACCCCTGCTGACAGTTGTGCTGTCCGCTGGCACACTCATTCACGTCTACAACGGACAAGGCAAAAATTACCCTTCGATTCGGTGCACCAGTGGACTGAAAAGTCACGAATGCCCGAGACTTGAAGTTTGTTTTCCTTGGAGATTCCAAGACCCTCCAAAACACCATAAGAATTGAACTGCACACCAACCTACGCAGGACCTGGAGTCGAGTCCGAGGCGGAATCCGGGGCGACATGCGCACTCGTAGCTCCCGGGCAGGTTCCGACACACGTGCGCGCAGCCACCGTTCCCCCCGGCTCCACACTCATTTATGTCTGAAAATTACAGACATAGTACCTTTTATTCAGTTCTGACTGACGGACCAAATTTTATCATGAGCTTCGAGCAAAGCTGACCGTCCCTGAAGGGGCTTTGCGCACACTGCGCTCTGTTCCGCATCTCCTGCATACACCCCACTCCAACAGTTTCTGCACCAACACGAGAAACAGGGTGTCTCTGGTTCTGCTGCTACAGAGCCTCCCTCGACTTTGTGACGTCCTTGGACTGACCTGAGCAGAAGGCGACATCTCGCTCCCGGGGGAACCAACTTCTACACAGGGACACAGAGAAATCTACACTCACCTGAGCAGGAGGTTCCGTCTGCCTCCAGGAGGAACCCGCTGTGGCAGAGGCACGTCCGAGACCCGGGCACGTTCACACACCGCTGCGCGCACCCGCCGTTGCCGAACCCGCACTCGTTCACATCTGGGAAACGAGGAGAACATATTCAGGGTCTTTTCGTGTTGGGGATATATTTGTGTTTGTTTCAGAAAAACAGATGTTGGCGACGGATGACAAGACCGGAGAACCATCTGGGCACGTTGTTGTCTCCAGTTGCACATTCCTGAACCACACCTGCACATGAGCGCTGGTCGGCGCGGAGAGTGTATCCGGGTCTGCAGGAGCACGTGTAGGACCCTGGTGTGTTCTGACAGAGCTGCGCGCACGCGTGGATCCCAGTGGCACACTCATCCACATCTGCAGACGAAAAAGCATACTACTTTGGTGTCAGGGCCAATGCTATGTTCATTTTTCACAAGAGAAATGCGCTTTCAGAATTTGGTCATCACCGACCGGCGCAGTCTCGTCCGTTTGGAGACAGAGCGAAGCCCTCGGGACAGAGGCACGCGTAGCTCCCTGCTTGGTTCTGGCACTGATCACCGCAACCGCCGTTGTTGTCCAAGCACTCGTCTATGTCTGCAAAAAGCAAGAGACGCTTCGCGTTGCATCAGAGTTGGAGATCGCTTTGTCTGAGTTTAGTGACTTGGTGCCGCGGCGACCATGAGGAACCAAAACTACCACTCGTTGAAAAACAGGCCGGACACTCAAGCTTTGCTCGAGGACGTCGTCAAAATGAGAGATTGCATGGTCCTATCCTCGCATAACTTCCCCTCATTTCCCTCGTTTACCAGAGCCTTTTTGGCCCTGGAAACCCTCACACCCCTTGGACGTCTCGCTCTGGAATCATGCCCATGGTATTCCCAGTCTCCCCCCTTACCGTACCTCTTCCCCTCCACTCACCGACGCAGTCCTCGAGTCCCTCCAGGAGGAACCCGGCTCTGCAGGCGCACGTGTCCGTCTGTCCGTTCTCCACGCACAGCTGCGCGCATCCGCCGTTGTTGCCGTCCAGACAGTCGCGCAGTTCTGCATGCAGGGGCACAAAGATTTGAGAGGCCATGTCTCCCCAGGCGAAAAAAATAATCAGGACAACGTAACTTGCTTCCTGAAGTTGTTTTTTGAGACCCGAAAAGTCAGCAGTGAACACGAAGGGACGTACTGTGGCACACTCGCGTGGCTTCGTTGATGAGATACTCTGGGCAGCAGACTCGGCGGATGTAGCGAAGACGATGATGCTGCACGTAGCACGTCAGCGTCTCCGAACTGGCGGACACAACAAGTTCATAAATTCCGATTCGTTGCCACGCAACCGTGCATAGAGAGGCAATGCATATGGGACAATCTCACTCGTACTTTTGCGGGTCTGTGCACGAGTCCTCTGGCATGTCATGGGAGCATGCGCACGGCGGGGCACAGCAGCGAGTCTCGCAGCGCCACAGGACGTCCTGCACCGGGTACACCTGCTCGCACACCACCACGAAGTCTATTGCACTGAAAAGACGGAAATCAATTTCCTTTTCATGCTGAATTTCTTGACTGCAGAAACCAGTGTATGTGAGACAGACAGACAGACAGACAGACAGACAGACAGACAGACAGACAGACAGACAGACAGACAGACAGACAGACAGACAGTCTGTTCGTGTGAGGTGTGTGAGAATGTTCGTGTGGTGGTGGAGTCCAGGTCTGTCGGACCCACACTGGATCAGGCCCCCGGCACTGTTGGGTTAACCCCTTGAAAAGTCTCGTCTGGGTTCCATAACCTATACGAACTTCTCAAGCAATTGAGAGTTGTGCTCACGCGATAGGCTCCAAGACGTTGCTAATGGTGACGTTCTGGTCCACGTCCTGGACGCATGGGCCGGTCAGATTCTGCGCACCGGAGCCTCGCACGAGCAGCACCAGCGCCACCGCCACCAGGCCCGCACCGCCCGTCATACTGAATCACACAGACCAAACAGACCCTGGGTACGAGTGGACAGTCCTTCAAATTCTGAGTCTACTTTCTGAAAATATTTAAGAGGAAAAAAAATGTTCATGTTTCCAGGACTTTCGCTGATGTGATCGCCGTGTTGAATCTGTGTCTGTGGGAGAAGAAGAGTGGGTTTGCGTGCAACAATCAAAGAGGGTCCAGACGCGACATGGATGTGTCATGTGCAACATTTTGGAAGTGTTGAGTGCAACATTTTGCCATGGGAAGGTCGGGTGCACCAGGACGGGTTGGATGCCTGACCCTTCCCAAAATGTTGCACCCAACCCCTCCTTGTTGCACCCACCGGTCCACGCAGATACGATTCAACACACAGTTGAACAGTTGAAGACCACACCTGACCCCTTCACTCTGTTGCACACCTGACTCTCTCTCTCTCTCTCTCTCTCTCAAATGATGTCAGACACACAGACACAAGGACACAGACTGAAGTTGGTGATACACACTTTCTGAAAAGAGTGCATGTGCCATGAAAAGGGTGGAACTTTGCGGAGACTATGCACGCATCTCAGAACATGGTTCGTCGTGAGAGCTTTCAAGCTTGTGCGCAGACAGCCGGAAGAATCAGGGTGAATCCACCAACACAGGTCCATTGGTGTTGCCAAAAATTCTACTTCTCACAGGTGACACTTTCTTTCAAACCTGAAACCGCCCTTCCGGGCCCCAGCAGGAACCGCGACTGCCTGACTAAATCTTGGACTTGCTCCTGCTTCAGCTTTGATTTCGGAGCAACAAGCCGCGGGAGAGAGAATTTCTGCCAGAGGTAGGAACTCAAATTTCACACAGATGCTGTTGTGAAGAGATTTTGTGATGCTTGAACAAAACACACTTCACAATGCCTTTTTGTTTCTTTTCCATTGGAGGACAGACTTTTACCGCCAATGCAACAGAGCACAAAATTTTTGTGGCCGAAGACGTTGGATCCGCATTCCACGAAGAAGGGTAAATATTTTCAGGTACACGTTTGTATTCCCATTGGCACCGCAACACGACTCTGATTCAACATCATGTGATTCAACGTTTCATTCCCCAGCGAGCCACAGAATGCATTCAGAAACACTGACAAAAAGTGAGCGATCATTTCTTTTTGGAAAATGTCAAGTGTCATGTAAGAATTCCCGAAAGGTGTGCATGCGTTCCTGAGAAGCTCTGTCTTCATGCTGCGTGCAATCCTTCGTAATCTGTGATCCACACCCTGCATGATCGTGTAGAAGCAAGAAGAAACGGCACTGACACGCAACTTACGTCTCAGGATCGTCCGGAACGCTGCACCACGTCCATGCCTACGTTGCGCAAGTAAAAATGCCACGGTTGACAGATTTTCCGTTCCGGTGTTTGATAACTGTGGCAAACATTCCCTGCGGCTTGTTATATGGGACATAGGTGTCTGCTTCGCCTTGTGTGTTTGAAAGAGACTTGTTTGGATCTAACAAAAAGGTATCTGTTGATGTGGTTTGAATCTCACTGCGCATTGCTCCAAATTCCTTCCCGCCTCAGGTGCTACATGTCTCTTCCCGGGAGCTTCAGCAGTTTCCACGTTTCCACAGTCCAACTACAAAGGCTTCCAATGGTGAATTCATCATCTGGTTGGGCACACACACACACACACACACACACACACACACACTGCATTTTTGGCGCCTGCAGCGTATTTCTGAGGGGCTTGGTCATTTGTGAGGTTGGTAGGGCTCGAAGCCCCCCCCCCCCACACACACACACACACTGGAAATTGCATCCGATTCTTTCCTGCATCTGCAACATGCCAAAAATAACAGATTTTACCACAGAGAAAAATGCTAGATTGCGTTTCTTGTCTGCTGCACGAGAAAGCCTTTCGCAACGTGAAACGGAGAACTGTCGATGAAATCGATGAAATGTTCACAAATGAGAAGGAAGCCGATTTCCACTTGGGACCAAACGAATGTGTTTGGACTCAACGGTAAAATGAACAGAAATAAAAATTGTTTTTGGCATACAAAAAGTGACTCCCGCGTTGCTGGCGATCCCTCCTCAACCCAATTCATGACAAATACGCCATCCCAGGGGCACAAAATATTGCAAAATTATTTCAATCGGCATCCCTGCAGCCCTGGCTTCAACGCGCGTTGAGTTCAAAACAAGGATTTCGGCCTCATAACTGGCCCGCGCCATTCAGTGTTGCACTGTGGAAATTCTTTTGATGCGCTCCGACACCTGCACTTCAGCTGGAATCGACCGATTTGAGGTTCCACCGATTTTGCTCTTCTTGACATTCAACTGGTTGCGGCAAAGCCAAAGAAAAAGACCCTTCTCGTCCGAGACACGCTTGATGCGAAACGAGTTTTGTATCTCATTGAAAAACTGCGAACAATTTTTTTGTCAACACAAGCCCACCTTGTTCTTTCAGGTGAAGTGTACACACGTGTAACAGATAAACACTCCGTAAATGCATAATCTGCTCAATGATAATCACAGCTGTTATACACGAGGTTCGTCCACAAATTCCCGTTTCTCTAGTTCTTTGCAATTGACTTCACCATACCAACTGGGAGGCCAGATCCACCACTCCAACTGTTTTCTTGACCTGGGAGTTTATGGGTGTCAGTACAACTTGCCAGGCATCAGTCAGAATGGAAGAACATGAAGTGGGCCTTGGTCCGAACAAAGTCTCATGCCGATGAACTGAGTTCGGTCATTTTGCCCAAAATGTCATGCTTTCGAAGATTGCTGGTTTTCTTTTCAATAGGTGCACTCAAGAAAAAAGAATGCTCTGTGAGAAATGAACGGGAAACACGTGGACAGACCTCGAGCAACACGTGAAGGTTTTGATTGGAAACCATCGCATCTGATGCGGCGCAACGAACATGAAATTGGAAGCACATCAAGACCCAAAGGTTTTTCTGTCAGAGAACCAACAGCTAACATGCTCATGCAGGAGGACTTTTTGGGTGTCCAAGCGTTTCAAAGCACAGGAAGCAAAGGGTTTAGATCTCCGTTATTATCCCTCGATCCTCTTGCGCGTCTGCAGAGGCTATTCTGTGTGCGACCTGAGTGCGACCCTGCGATCAGCACCCACGTCTTGAAGTCGTAATGTGTCAAATTTGCAACATACAACAGAACGGCCCAGCCGTGCAAAATCACAGAACATCTGGAATACACGGAATTGATCCCGTGTCAGGAAGTGTCCTGTGCGAGACTGTTTGACGGTCAACCCTTTGTGGACTTCGCTTTGAACAAGAAGATTTGCAAAGTTGAATCCTGGCGAACTGCCTTGAAACCTGACAACAGTCTCAACGAAACAACATGTCAGATGAGGTTCTGTCTGCGGATGAGCCTCATAGCCTTCACTGTTCAGTAGCCCAGAGGCTCAGGGGCAGCTCCGGTAATTTCACAACATTTTTCATTCAACGACCCAACTCTCGATCCACCCCTGCAGAGATCCTACTTTCTCTCAGCTCGTTCCTTCACGTCGATGTCGCGAGGGTTGACGTGGTGATCCTGCACCCCGCCCTCGCTGTCGTACCTCACGCCCTGGAACCCCCGGAAGTTGACCCTGGCGCCCTCTGCTGCCCTGTAGGCCGGGGGCCTGGGGTCCGCCTCCACCTCTCCAGGGGTCGGGATCTCCGAGTACTCAGGTGGCGCCACCATGTAGGGATTCTGCGCTCCGTTTCGGTTTTCCTGATGGGTCCCGTGGTGTAACTGGCCATACCGACGACCTGCATCGGTTCCTCATACCCATCAAACTTTTTGTCAGTGTCCTGCAACCCCTTTCCAACCGTATCGTAAGGTATCTCTTCGTAGGGGTTGCTGCCCCCAACCGCTCCGTCAATGGGCTTCTTCTTTTCGTCCTCATAGCCGGGATTCGCTATCCCCACTGCTCCTTCTTTCTTCTTGACCACCTCGGTGTCATCGTAATGGCCGCTGTCGCGTCTCCCGGAAGCGGCGCCACGCCCTTCGACGTCAGCGTAGGTGGCGTTGGCGTAGGCGGGCGCCGAGTAGGGCTCGGGATCTGTGCGCTTCTTCTTTCTACACAGGAGGATGAGAAGTAGGATGAGGAGGGCGAGGAGTACGAGGCCGGAGACAATTCCGATGATGATGTATTTAGTGTTGGAGTCACCATCTTCCTGGGACGCAGGCAAGGGCACCACAGGGACATCTGAAATCAGAAACAACAGCATTGAATCCTGGATCAAAGGCAGGGTCCGAAAAAGCCTCAGTCACAAGACCACTGAAAAACCCTTCTCTCCTTTCGTGCCGTGAAATGCAAAACAAGTGGCTCAAGAACCTGTCACATTTTCAGATTTTCAAACACGGAGGTGTGCGCAAACAACTATGATCTTGGAACCTGATCTTCTAAAACTTGATCGCAGGTTTCCACGTGCCCGCGCGTAAAACATTCACTTGCATGTTGCGTAGTGGGCATCACTGCAGAAAGTCCATAACAAATTTTCAGGGCCAGAACCCCTCTGCCCCTCCTCACCTACCTTCGCACTTGTTCTTGTCCCCCTTGGTCGGTCTGCGGCCCGTGCGGCAATGGCACTCGAAGCCTCCGACCGTGTTGCGACACACGTCCGAGCAGCCTCCCTTTCCGGTCGCGCACTCATCCACATCTGAACAAATAAAGTCAGGGAGGTTTGGGTCGTGTATGTGGGTCTGTCTCACGAGAACATGCAAACTGGTTTTGTTGCCATAGCAACCAGAAAACTCATCAGTGTCCTTTCTTTCCACAATGACAGACTACAGTGGTGCCACCCCCATTTACCATGACAGATTTACTTCCCTCTCTCATTGCATACCCTCTCAGCATCTAATTATGTGTGTCACTGATAGTTGTACGGTTGGGTGGGTTTTTATGTTTCATGACTTTTTTGCACTCATCAAAGTCACCTAGAAGCATAACGAGGTATGTATGGATACATCATACTGTTGTCACCTCACAACAATACGTACATTTGCAATGGACCACCTCTTATAATGAACACACCGACACCATCTCTATCGTTTCTTCGAGGGTTCAACAATGACACAACTGAAAACAAGTTTGCAATTTTTGTGAGACAGCCCATGTATGTGTTTGTGTGTGTGTTGTTGTTGTTGTTGTTGTTGTTGTTGTTGTTGTTGTTGTTGTTGCTGCTGCTGCTGCTGCTGCTGCTGTTTGTGCACGTGTGCACACGCGTGCGATTGCGGAAGCGTCTCACCGTCGCACTGCGTGGCATTTCCCGGGCTGACGGTGAAGCCTCGGCGGCAGGAGCAGGTCGCCTCGTGCGGGGCCAGCGCCGCCGGGACGCACAGCTGCGAGCACCCGCCGTTCTCATTCTCACACGTCTCTACGAAAGGAGAAGCGATGTGTATGCCGTGAAACTGACAGAGCAGCTATTTCCGGCAGAATTTCATATCCATTTTCCCCTCAGTCGTGTGGCCGGTGCAAAGGGAACTGAAACTCACTCTGCATGATCAGTGTGAGAGGGGACGCCAGAATGTCGGTACTCACTGAGGCAGTAGTGGGTGTCCGGATGTTCCACGTATCCATTGCAGCACGTCCACTTGTAGAATCTGGGTTGTGAGTGTCTGTGCTGCACCAGGCATCGCAGTTGCGTGATCCTGCAAATCGTTCAGGTCAGAGACAACTCGCAAAAGCTCGATCGAGAGAGACAGAGTGAGAGGCAGAGACAGAGAGAGTGGAGAGAGAGAGAGAGAGAGAGAGAGTTTGTGTGTGTGTGTGTGTGTGTGTGTGTGTGTGTGCGTGTGTGTGTCTGTCTGTCTGTCTCTGCACTTGTCTCCGTGCGACTGTGAGCGTGTGCGTCTTTGCTGCAGCGTGTACGTCAGCTGTATTTGATGATTTATGCAGTGTGTGTGTGTGTGTGTGTGTGTGTGTGTGTTTGATTGGTCACGTGCGCGCGCGTGCGCACTCACTCCTCTCCGGCATCGCACGGGTTCTCGCGGTGAATCACGTGGTCCTCGATGCAGGCGCACGGCTCGCGGCAGCAGAAGCGCGTCTCGCAGCGCCACTCGACGTCTATGATGATCGTCGACGTCAGGGGGCCTGGGTAGCAGCGCTCCACGTTGTCTCTGAAAGTTTGCCACACCAACGCGCTAAAAATGAACTCTTTGACTTGGTATCCCTTCCAGTTCCAGTTCTGGGCACGTGCCAAACAAAAGTCAATTCAAAATCACGTCTTTTTTGGCCGTGATGAGAAGAACACGAATGTCACGTTCAGATTACAGGGTCATGCCTCATGCAGGGGAAATCCATCGGGGTTTTTTTTCGTGATTCGCAGAAACGAAATTTGTTGAAGACAAAGTGCTGCAATTATTATTTCGAGAGCAAGGCGAGGGTGGCCAAGGTCTCTTTGACTGCGATGAAGTAGGTTGGCGGGGTGGTACTCACTCGCCCAGGGCCTCGAGCACGTTGCTGCTGCCCTGCCCGGGCCTGACGCCTGGCGGGCCGCCCGGACACTCCTCCTCACTGCTGTCCTGCGGCCTCGCAGGCGCGAGGCATGTGCAGAGAACGATCACTGCCAACCGGAAGGAGACGACGCCTCGGAACAGTTTCATCGTGACCCGGAGCTCCGACCTCTGTGCGCTGCAAGATGGACAGGAAGTTGGTACTTTGTGAGGAGTGCTTGAGCGGATGCAGGACCAAATCGAGAGACGGTGGACAGCTGCCCCCCCCCCCAAAAAAAAAAAGAGGAACGACTGCGCAGGTCCAGGATATCTTGAGCCCTCAGGTCCATGGTGTTTTTCTGGTCACGGTGAGAAAGACAGTACAAGGTTGAAATGTGTGTAACACGGATGCTGAATGACTGACTGACAGGCAGGCACACACTAAACACGGCTTCTGTTCTGTGTCTATGCAGGGATCTACACAGGGTATCATCTGTGCCCAAAAGTCCAGGAGCCACAATCTGTCCTTGATGTCTTTTTTCCAAAACTGCACACAACTGTCAGTCTTGTACAGTACTCTTGAGCGCTCGTATGTTGCGTTGGTGCAACATTACGAGTTATCAGAATTCAACGCAGATCGTAAAAATTCCAACGCAACATCTGTCACTCTTGATTGATGTCAGAGTATATAAAACTTACCTGTGAACACGACACTCAGTCTGGTTCAGAGCGGTGCTTCTGATCCATACATGTAGATTTGTAGAAATATGTGGCCCCTTGTTTTCTCATCGTTGTCCAGAGGCCATTGGTTCACTTTTTTTGACGATCTGTGTGCCAGGTTCAAGTTCTCGCACACACGTTGGCTGCACCCAAACACGAAGAAAGTCTCGATTTGGTTTTATGGAGCGAGACACTCTGAAGAAACGACACACCGGGGACTCGACAAAACGCGTCAAAATGGTTCAAGCGTGTCCAGTCTTCATCAGTTGTATCCAGAACAAAGCAATTCGAGAGACTTCTGCAGAAAGCCTGAGCCTCCAGCTATTTTTGAAAGCAAACAGAGGATCCAGCGTCCTTCAGGCCAGTCTGTCTAACTGCAAACGACTTTGAAATTTTGAGGCCTTTTTTTGGCACTGATGCACCACTTTGAAATGTCAGTATAAAAAATGTCTCGCCCCGCCAGCATTCCTATGCAAGGAATCGTGATCGGTCTCGCGTCACTAATCTCACGTGCCTCTTTTGGTCGGGTTCACACTGGTTGCGTCAAGAATGTGTTCAATGATGTACCAGTCCCTGGTACCTCAGCATTGTCGCTGGTGATGCAGCGCGCCTTGTCAAACACCGAGACGCGGTGCGTGGTACATCCAGAATGAAATGCCAGTGGGTCCTTGACTCCCATGGAATGCAAGTGAAATCTTCTCTGCACTCAATGGTTGCAAAACATGCCTGCAAAAAATTGCTCCTGGGATTCTTTGTCTTTGCAGACATCACGCAACACGATTCGTGTGCGGAGGCCAGACACACATAGACAATACATGCACTTGCGAGGGAAATTGAAATGGGGCACAGCGCTCAAAGCAAACGTCACGGTTCTGAGCAGTCGATATTTCCGTGAATGGAAATTCTCAGGGTTAGCGATGAGAACGCAGACCCACAGAAACACAGTGAAAAAGTACTTGATTCCTGCTCAAATGTTCCATGATATAGATGCAGGGCCGAGGCCTCCAGTTCGGTTCAGGCTGGGTCTGTCTTTTGCTGGGCTTTGAAAAAAGGAGTTTTGTGGCACGTATGAGGTCAGGTGAGGTGCACAAGGTGCCCCTTGGGCCCACTGGATCCTTCAGATTTTTTCCAACTCTTCGCGATTCGGGTTCTCCTCAACGTGCACATGCAAGATGCATGTTGAAGACACAATGCGTGACGAGAGTGTGCTGTGTTATTTTGTGGAGGTTCTATTTTTTGTCTGTGGTGGATGCGGAGAACATCCTTGCCCAATCGCGACCTGGTCGAGAACTCGTCTTTATCCAACACAAAATTCGCGAAGCCACAGGGAACAACCCGACTCCGGCCAATTCGAAGTTGGCGAAAACACAATCCGTTCAATTCTTGGAAAACATTCTTCTTTTCATGGTGTCAATACAAAGTTGCCCTCGCGGGGGCAACTCGTGCAATTCGAACATTTTTTGGGAACCCCTTTTTGACGCAATGCAGAGACAACAAAAACTTGTTCGTTTTTTTTGTACATGTGCACCACAATCATCTGCTTTTGTGAAAACAAAATGTCTTGCCAATTTTGTTTCTTTTGTCGTACGGGGAGTTCTTTCCCTCTGTTCTCCTGTTTCATTTTTGTATCCTGGAAATGATTTCGCTTACAGAATAGAGGAGTTTGTGTGCATGGCAAAGAACCACAACAATTCCACAAGGAAGTTTCCACAAATTGTCATCCTTGTCATCATTGTTCGCCAACAAAAAGGCTCGTCTTGGAGTGGGGCTGATTCCAACGCAGGACATTCACCAGGAACATTCGTGTGTAAACGATGCGTCTGTCGATCAGATGTTTGTGAAGAGGGCTGCTGTCTTTTGGAACAGTCACAAACACGCACACACACAGGGTGTCAGTATCACATAGGAGTGCTTTTCAAGTCTGGCAGGTTCTGGTACTCGTGTCGCCTCAGGGACTGGAGGCTCGGAGACAGCGGAATGTAGGGCGCAGTGTCTTCATACGGGTTCTCCTGAACCGACGTGCACGCCACGTCGTCGTCGGATCGAGGACTCTCGTCGTCCATGGCGAACGTGACGCTCTTCTGCGACGTGGGGCTCGATTTGGCCCCTCGATACCCTGCCGAGTGCAGATCCTCGTCTGTGGACTGGTAGAGCTCGTTTTCTCGCATCGCCACCTCCCCGTTCTTCAGCCTGTCCAGGTCGATGCCGCTTTTCGCGGGTTTTTTCTTCACTTCCGGTTTGCGTTTCTTGATGGGCATGCTGTAGAGAGGAGTTCCTTGGCTGTCAGTCAACCTGTCGTCCAGGCTGCTTGTCTCTGATTGGCTCCCCAGCTGCTCGGTCTGCATTGTCTCAAACGGATGCACGATCACTGGCCTCTCTTTCCTCACATCAACCCGTGGGACATTCTCCTCTCTGGGAGATGATGACTTTCTCTTGCTCTTCACGTAATCGGCGATGCGCTGGATGCTGTAAGGCCTTGATTTTGATCCAGGGGTCTTGGTTGGAAGCTGCACATCAGCGTATCTGCCGTCTGATTGGACCGATGTTGAGACGTCAGCGTAGTCGTTGTTGTGCGTTGCCATGGAGGGCTTGTGCCTGAGTTCCCGGATGTAGCTGCCGATCTTGTGCACGTTGAAACCTGACCCTGACTTCCGGTTGTCGAGTTCTTCCGGTCCCGGAGCATCGCTTTGCTTCTTGCGCTTCCTGAAAAATTCGGCGAGAGCATGACAACTGATGCTTTTGGACAAAAGAGTTTTCTCTCTGTATGAAATTAAACAACAATCGTCCGGTTTTTGGGAGGTATTGCGTTGTTTTTCTTTTTGTGCCAAAACAGCCCAGGTGGGGTGGAGCCCGTGCGAAATTCTCATTGTTTCTCCAGGACAAACCAAATTTGTCGCTTCAGACGTTTAACTCAAAGCGTCAGGACAAGCGCTCTACTCTAAAGCCTTCATTCCACAAATTCAAGCGAAAGTTGAATTCTCGATGTGTTCAATTGAGTTTGAGTCTCACGACATTCTTTCTTCCGGATTCATGTTCGTGCGAATTCGTTCACTTGCATCAGACAAACACCACGTACGGTACCAAATATTCTTCCTGGCTCACACACATTGTAGGACGCATACACTTCACACACACACACACACACACACACACACACACACACACACACACACAGAGCTATCCTTGCTTCCTATTGCACCAATGCGTTTGTCTGCGTGTGGCGCGGAGCCGTGAGTGAAGCGCCTGACCGCGTGACAGAGATCTGTGTACCTGAGGGACCCTCTGTACCTGATCAGGAAGCACAGCAGCAGCGCGACCAGCGCGACGACGAGGATCAGCGAGAGCACGGCCGCCAGCACCCCGATCATCACCGAGTCTGCGCACAGAGACACGAAAACGTTTACATTGGCCCCCAAACCCGCCTCATTCGGTGTCGACTCATTCACCAGTTCCGATTGGAAAAACTTCCGACAAACAAATCACCTGAAAATTGAGAGATTTTCGCCGTTGTGGCTTGTGCTTTATGTTTCCTGTGTTCAAGGAAACAAAGGCTGAGCCTCTTTTTGAGAGGACGGAGCATCATTTGGCCACGATGCAGGGAGGCAAACACGCGACGCGTCCAATGCGAAACAAACCGTGGAGAATTCCCACTCACTGTCCCTCTTCTTGCCCACGCTCGGCTCTCCGCTGGAGTCGTTTCCGGCGGCACTTCCCACTGCAGGAGTCGTGGTTCGGCCGTCGGGTATGGGTGAAGGTGTGGGCGGTCGCGCAGACGGAGGAATGGGAGGAGGAGGTGGTGGTACCGGCTGTTGGCGGGATTTGAACAGCGGGTCGCAATCTTGAGGCTGCAAGACGACAGAAGTGAGAATTACTTTGTGGCAGCAACAACAACACAATTGTCAAAATGTTGTCACATAGGGTTCAAAATTTTAAGTTTTTAGTCGTTTGGACTCAAGAACCAAGATTTGGGATTGAGGTCCGACTTCCGTTGAAGGCAGGACCTGATTATTTGAAAGATGAACATATCAGCTGAAATTCTTGGCGTCTGCAGGAAGCCACCACAAGTTCATCCTCAGAACGCAAAATAATTGCACAACAAGAGGCAAACATTCCTTTGTTCGGGCTGATCTACCGCTGGACCCACCCCAAGGTCCGAAGAACACCCACCCCCAGGACCCTGGAGACACTGACCGGTTGAGGAACGTGTGTGTTCGGGTCCCGCAGTTTGCACGTCACGTTCAGCAAAACAGCGCTGTTGAACTCGGTCGCTAGAAACGACAGACACAAACAGACCTGCCTAAACACCTTTTGGAGTCTCCAGCCGACATACGTTCAACAGTGAGTTGTTCTGAATAGATCTGCTGGACGAATGGCAGGCACATGAAATGTGTGAATGACTGCGTCGGTTTCGCGAGCCAAGTTGAATGCTGACTTTCGCCTCCTTGTCTGCTGCAGTTACCTTCTATCTCCAGCCAGAATTTTCCTCCGTACGCAGTGGAACCTCGGCTGTAGATGACTTCGAGGAAGTGAACGGTCCTGATTTCAATCGGGTCTCGGTCCCACTCTTCCACTTGGCGCATGTCTGAGCAGTGGTACTGGCTGATCTGGACGCCTCCTCTCTCAAATGACAGGTGGTTCTTGCAATATTTCCAGGGGTCCGCTTGAAATTGAACCAGTCGGCGGGATAATCTCATTATAACCTCACTGTTTCGATTACGTCTGCAAACAAAGCAGAAAAAAACACACATGGCAGTAAGCAGAAAGGCTGAACCGTGATTTGTTAAATTCTCCGTGTGCCACGTTCTGAATCAACTTCTGTTGTGGAAAACACACGGAAGGTTTCAGCTTTACCTCTGAGGTACCACGGAACACTCGATGGTGTATGTCGCTGCGGGGCTGTAGCAGGGGTAGTAAGGACTGAAGATCCTGATTTTGTAGGCCTCGTACTGACGGATAAAGTCCGAGGACAGCAAGACGTTTTCTGGTGGACCGTTCTCCACTGTGACAAAAACACAACACAGGTACCACCTGAGTCCAGGCGAGATGGTTCCGACCTCTCTGAGGCGGATTCCCACACGGAAGACATGAACTGAAACAAGCATGCTGTTCTGTCCCTTAAAGCGTGAACACCGGAAGTTAAATATGTGACTTCAGTCGTCATCTCGAATTTCCACTCGTGAGTGTCCAGTTGTCACACATCTGTGACAGATATCCGAGTTGGTGCAGCGGTCCAATAACCAATGCAGACTTTTTGTGCCAAGCTGTTGGTTTAACCAGAGGAGATTACACTCTGCGCCCTGAGTACTCACTCAGACCTACAGCTGCTTCCTTACATCCTGGCATTTACACTTCTATCTCTATGATTTGCTAATGATGCATATTCATGCAGCCGAGTCTGTTATTATTAGTCTTATTTCTGTCAACATTCCACTTCTAGGAACTTGTTATGCTGATCTGATAATGCAACTTCCAAGTACAGTTGATCTTGTGATTTATCACAGTCAATAGCATTGGGATATGTATTATTTTCTCACAGCAGAACAGACTCTCACTCACTCATTACTCAGCTTATACTTATATCATCACCACAGTCCTTGCAATGCCCAGATGTGGAACAGCCGCTTGTCTTTGCAGTTTCACCTCTGCATGTTGTTCTTCAGCTTGTTGTTCTTCAGAAATAATCAAAAACTAGACTTTCAAGTGGAAGATCAGCCGCTCATTGCCTTCATCACAGTTGAAGTTTTCCATGGTAACAGCAGCTGACAACTTTTGATATCAAATTTCTCTGCACTGAAATTTCCTTGCATTGGGGGTTACAAGGAAATTTCTGTGCATTGAAATTTCAGTGCAAGGACATTTCCCTGCACTGAAATTTCCTTGCATGGGAGGAGGGGAAATTAGAGATTTTTCGATGCAACACATGCGAGATCTACACCTGGTCCAATGCCCAGTCAGAAATTGCCATTTTTTACGTGCAAACCCAACTTGCCATGGAGCAATTTCCATGGCTATCTCACATATTTCTCAAGGTTAGTTTAAGCATTGTTTTTTAACAATTTGGTGCAAGGAACACTTGTTTCTATCTGTCCAAAGTTTGCTGTTGATGTGTTGTTTTATTCACTCAAAAACAGGAAGAAACTGAGGGGTGCTCCCACGTTTTTTGCCAGGTGAAATTGCACAGAATGTGTGTAAACATCTGTTGCTCAGGAAACAGGGTGACAGACCAGGCATTGAGCCTCCGACATGCTGCATCGAAAATTCTCTATTTCCTTGCTACCCCCCCCCCCGCTCTCACCTCAGTCAGATGGACAGTCACTGTGGAAACAGTATCAGCACTGCGGCTGATAATTATTACCCTTTCTCAGGGTGCACCACTGGGGAGTTCAAAAGTGCAACTGCGTCTGCATGTACAAGGATCAATCCAAATGTCCCTGGAAACATCTTGATCGGTCTGCGATGATGGCAATTGCGGCCTACCCTTGTGAGATCAGTGTCAAGCAGGTCAAATCATCGTGCAAACCGTGCCACACCGGCCAACATGATTCCAGGGACATTTGGATAGATCCTCGTATGTACCTGTGAGACATGAGTATTTGAAGCGCAGTACGTTGGTGAGACCTCCAGGGACTCCGCACTGGTTACTGTCTGTGAACCCTTCTCTGGGCACCACCTCGCTATCCAGGTCACATCTCCGCTCCCCGTGGCATCTACAAAACGTGTACGAGCGATATCAGAACAGGCAGTGGCTGCTGGCCTTACGTAGAACCAGGCCGTCAGCCGAAGGGGTCGACACAGTCTGGATTATGTCAAAGTTGATCAACAGTGATTGCAAAATGTGTTTGCTCAGTTGTGCTCCAAACTTTGTCCAGACCAGTTGATACTCGTACGTCTGGGGTTGTGACAAGTGTCTGGGTGCCATCAGTTTTCATTTCCAAGTCAATTAAATTGGCATGGTACAGCTTCAAAACACACACGAATCAGTCTCTCTTTTTCTCTCTCCTTTCTCTCTGTCTCTGTCTCTCTCTGAACATTTAAATTGGGAAGATTCCGCCCACATCAGACTTCATCTCTTGACTCCTTTCGTACAAAGCCAGAGGTTCTGATTGAGAACAAAGGTGCACAACCCATTGGACTCTACCTTCGATACAGTTCTGCTCCATCCACATGAGTACCAGTTTTCTCACTCCTGACGCACCAGTAATCCACATCGTCATCCACTTTTCGAGCCAGGTCCGCTGTGTCACAGGACCCGAGTTCTGGTACAACAGCGATGGAGACTTGTTCGATGCTGATGATCTGATTGTGGCCGCACTGCAGGACTTCAGGACCCTGGATTCTGGAGTCTGAGCAGAGGACTCCGTCTCGCGTCTGCTGACCTGAAAGGAGTCGGACGAAGTTGGCAATGAAACCTTGAGCGAAATCTGTAAACTTGCCAAGGTTCAAACAAGAAGTGGCTGGTTTTAAATTTGTCCTTATCGAAAGCAACAGGTGAAATTCAGGAAGTCCGGGTGTGTTTACGAAGCTGACCTTGCACGCATGGACAGAACCCCAGAAGCGTCGCAGCGAACAGTATCAGTGTCCACAGCACGGCCATAGTTCCTGGAAATGGATACATCTTGATCTGTGTGCGCGAAAGTCATGCAGTGTATGAATAGGATATCAAGTTGTCTTCGCATTGTGTTCTGTGTGGCACTCGTGCCTGCCGATTTAGAGGTCGCCTTGTGGAAAAATGTCTGAACTCGACAAATACGAGTAAGATTTGTCAATTTCCTTGACAATTGCCTGTTGTGAGGCAGAACGGACGATTGACTGGTTTCCAGAGAAAGTTCTGACTTGGTTGACGTTGCTGCTTCAAGATCGTTCAAGGCAGACCGAATGTGCTTGAATGGAGTTGAACAATTTTTTATCTGGATTTTGTTTTGCCCGTTTCACTCCTGAAGCGTGAAACGCGTCACGCATCCAGTGTGAAACAGGCCTGACCTTCTCTGTCAAAGATTCGCTGACACGGTTATTGTGGCCGATTTTGAAGGAAATTTCTTCATTTTCATCACAATAGGTGAAGCCTTCAGCCGAGTTCGCACAGAGTGCGAGCATCAAAGACTCGAGTGACCTATGCGCTATTGCTGTCAAACGATTGGGCATTTTGTCACGAAACCGTCAAAAAGCTTCAGGGTCCCAGAGAGTGACATGAGAAATCTCGCACGAACCTTTGAAAACAATGTTCCTTGCTGAACACGTTCAGGTCAGAAAATCACACTGGACGATCCCGCAAGTCACTTGTGCTCGTACGAGTATTTATCCGTACGAAGTCGTCAATTACTCGTACACAAGTTTCGACGACATACACGTCCACACGACAACAACGAACACGAATCACAAAAACTCACACAGATACTAACGATAATCCTCACAACAACAGACCTCAAGCACCACAAATTCTTACGATAATCCACTGGAAATCCTGAATTCCTCTTTGTTCTTCCAGACTGTGCTGAAACATGTCCCCCACATATCCTGGTACAACTTGTGTATTTTCATTACTCAATTGGAGCAAAATACGGAATTGCGTGAGTGTTGCCCTTGAATTGCGCTGGCTCTTGATGATTCACGTTTCACATACATGTTTTTGTACTTTCACAGCACAACGACATTCATGAAACACGCATGTCAAGAATCGAAGGCCACTGAGAAATTCCAGTGTTTTTGTGCACAAACACCTGATGGCCCACTCGTGGGTACGTGAGCAACAACAGTTCAAGAATTGTACCCTTTGATCAACGAGTCGCAAGCAGACACGCCGTTTGTCTCCGAATGTTGCTGGAGGATTCTCTATTCTCGTACCTTCTTTCATTCTCTCCGTCTCTGGGACTTTCTCACACACTCAAACACGCAAGCACACACAAACACACGAACGCACGCATGCACGCGTGCACACACACACACACACACACACACACACACACACACACCCCTCTCAATACGAACTGTCAAGACAGAAAAAGTTCCCCTCCCCTGAGAAAATGTTTGACATTCCTCAACCGAGCTTTCTCACGAAAAGTTACCAGCAGCATGTTTTATTCACAGAATTGTTGCAGGAAGTGATTTCTTGCTTTTTCTTTTTCGAATGATCGGAACCACCTCTCAAAATGAAATGCAACGCGCCAGGGGTGGATTTGGGATTCAGTCAATCGTGCAATTCAAGCAAGGCCCATGTTCGACTTTGAAGAATTGCGCTTGCCTCGCTCACAAGGATGGGAGAGTTTTTCGGGGATTAGGCAGGTGAGTCGTTTCCCCTGGATCCTGTCGGTCAAAGATCACGATCCAATGACGGTCAATGCGTGGATCCACGACTTTCTCGCCTTTGGCCAAACACTGATACAAAATGAACACCCAGATGTATGTTGTGCCAAGAAGACCGCCTCCAACCCGTATTCACAAGAAAAATCAGATCTTGTCCCGCAGAATTGTGGAACTACGCCAATTGTGTTTCCCAAACTGTTTTGTTTGTTGCGGTGTTGTTTCTTAAATTGTTTTCACCTTTTGAAGTTGTGATCCTCAACTGCAGTTGAGTCAATGTGAGCATCATGCTCCATGCCTGGCTCCATCATATATAAGTTCACGGGTTCCACGCCTCTGGAAATGTTTCACTCACTTGATGCCGCAGTGAAAGAGCGAAAACAAACTCACGCATCGAGCGCCGTCTCCTTGCGCGTTCGGTTTGTCGTTCTGCGAGGCAGCGGAATCCAACTGTCCACTCACCAAATCGTATTCTCGAACTGACCTACAGGCACATTTTGGTCGCTTGCCTGTCTGGAGTTGCACCACAAATTACCTTCCGTAAAAAACACTTTTTCAGTCCAAGGGGAAGTAGAAAAGTCGGAGTGTTGAAGTGTCAATCAGTGGTTGTCAAAAAATCCTCAATCGCACAGGAGAAAGTGCTTGAGTGACTCCCATGCTTGGATTTTGTTTCCCGATCTCCACACATGTGCATTCCACACATGCAGGTCCCGCTTGGTGCACGGCTCCACTGTCCCCCGACACACGCTGCAAGTTCCCTTGGCCGTTGGCAGCACGGCACGGGTCGGTCCCGAGTCTCGATTTGCATCTCGACACACACGAATGAATCTAGGACATCACGATTCGTTTCTCTGCTCAGCACGAGGCCGCTTGACCTGAGGCCCGGTTCACACGGGATGCGTCATGCGCTGTGCTGTCCTTTGCGCTGCACTGGATGCGTCATGCCTTGTGTTCGTGCAAGTCCACGAGCATGCACTGCAGCCCACAGGTGCTTGTCATTTAACGGGTGTTGTGTCCCTGTGTCTTCTCCTGCAGTTAGTCAGGAGGTACTGCGCCCCTGTTGAATTTGCAAGTCAACGAACTGCGTTCCAAAAGTCACCACATTGTCCTTTGTTGGTGGGTGCGCTTGTGCGCGTGTGCGTTTACGTGTGTGTGTGTGTGTGTGTGTGTGTGTGTGTGTGTGTGTGCGTTTGCGTGTGTGCCTTTGGGTGACACGCGTGTGTGCGGGCGTAAGGACTGGAAACGTCTACACTGCTTGAGCTTCCAGGAAAATTTTTCTTTGTTCACAATTACCCGATCATAAAAACACGCTTGGTTTCAGCACGGTTCAAATCTCTTTCTACTGAAAGCAGACGTGAGCAAAAAGTCCACGCACACCACAAGAATGCAAGATGCGCCCAGTGAAGGAAGTTTCGCGTGGGTCTGAAGTTTTGCGTTCTTCAACCATAACTTGTTGGCCTCACATCACGCTGTGAATTATTTTTAGCTCTTTCATGTTTTGGCAGAAGACTGTTGAAGTTATTCCAAAATATTTTCTGATGTGAACTTTTTTGCAAGCAGACTCAAGTTCAGCACTTTGCTTTTCCAGAGTCGAGACCAAGGACGCGCCCATCCACCCACCACCCCCAGCTGCGGGAAATGATCCACCCAACATCGTGTTACAAAGGTTTTATTTTTATTTTCCCTTCGTTTGTTTTTGGCGTTTAGGCCACGGGGTGTGTGCTGTCCACCAACCTCAATCCTGGCACTCCCAAGAATGGACACATAAGATGAGCACTTCAATCAGATTTTCATTGGTTTGAACCAGACAACATGCCATCAAAGTCCTGAGTTGATTCTGCCTCCGGCGGCAACTACGTTGAACTTCTGTCAAGAACAAAGAAGGGGGTTTTTCTCGAGCCCTGCAGGAGAACGGGTCCTGTCAGTTCTGGGCATCAGCACTTCAAAAGACCAACTCATTGAATTTTTTCCTTATTTTTCTATTTGTTTGGATCTGGTACCTGTGACAATCTGGCACGCCTCTTTATTGTTTCGTCAATAACAGCGAGGGGCTGTGCCCCGTATACATGTCAAGCGAGAGATTGTCGAAGAACCTCGTCATCATCCCTCCGTTGGTTTCGCCTCAACAGATGGCTTCTGTTAGGAGGATAGTCGTAGTCATAGCCTCCGGTGCTGTCCGTGTCTCCTGCATCTGAGTCTGGGCCTCCGCGACCCGGCTCCTCTCTATCCGTGTCAGAGCCATCCAGATCTGGAATAGCCCTGTCCAGCTCCTGCAGAGCCTGGTCAAAAGCCTCCTCAGGAATAGTCGCGAAACTGGACACACGTTTTGATGATCTTCTGGAGGTCCTGGGGGATCTGTTGGAGGGCGCGGTGGAGGTGGAGGGTGTCGCGTCGGGGTCGCTCTCCCAGGCGTCCCACCCAGCCTGCTCCTCCGGATCCAGGGGCGGGGTCGAGGACCCGGACCCTCTGTCCCCTGGATCAAGAGATGGCAAATCTGGAAACCCTGATTCCGTTGGGGCAATGGATTCAGAATGGGAGGCTGGGCGGCTTGAATCTCGCTCTGAATTGGACTCCTCGACGCGTGGGGAGAAGGAATTGCCGCGTGAGCTGCGTGGTGAACTGGACCGATCTGAAGCAACAGACGATGCTGTTGCTGACCTTGCTCTGTCCACACGAGGAAGACTGGTTTCGAACACTCCAGACCACTGCTGAGAACCTTCAGCAGCTGCTCTTGAAGCGGAACCAGACACGCCTGTGTCTCTGTCGGAAATTTCTGAATCGAGAATGGACTCATAGGAATCCCTTTCTGAGTGTCGAGTATCAGCATGATTTGAGGTTCTCGAGCTGCCTCGCGTTGTGCTGGCATCGTCTGGAATATCCATGGAGGATTCATCCCACGTATTTCTCTCATCGTGAACAACAGCGACCTGCACCGTGTAGTTGTTGACGTCAGGAACGCCAGGCTCGTTGAAGTTTTCGTCTGCTGTGGTGTCTTCCACCACAGACTGGAGTTTCACAGGGTTCTGCCCTGCACCCAGGCCTTTCTCACTCTGTTTCCTGTTTGCCTGACTCGAGTCACTCAGGTCACTGTCTGAAGACTCTCTGTAGCCTGTCATTCTTCCATGCAGCATCCCAGTCCCAAAAATCCCCTTGAAGATATTGTGGGCCTTGAGGTAGACGTAGGATGCGGCTGAGCCTCTGCTTTTCACACTTCCGGTTTGAGTGGCCACAGTTCTTCCCGCTTGGGAACTTCCGGTTTCTTCACTTCCGGCGTTCTGGCCGTATTTCTCCTGAAAGTACTGCGGAACGTTGTCCATTGCGTTGTCGTAGACCCCGGAGAAGGTGGTGAGTGTTCCGTTCTTGATGCGCGTCGTCGACCCGGCATTGGGCCGCAGCAGACTTCCGTTCGTCGGCTCGATCCAACCCTCGGAGCTCGCTGTGGTTTTCGCGGTCGACTGTTGCTGATCAGACCTGTCTTCGGCATCGTCCGACTTCTTCCGGCTTCTCGTCCTGAAAACAGCAGGTAACTCAGGGGCACAAGACTCAAGCTTGAAACCGAGCAACCATGTCAGGCAGTCATCCCGATCTTGCAGAAGCCAGCAACAAGCTGGTGAGCGTCACATTCCACTGTTTTTGTCGACAAAACGTGCTACCATTGTGGTCAACATTGCCACCGGAATAAGTCGCTACACTGTGATTGTGACGTTCTCCTGACGCCACGCCACAGACAACAAGACCCAAACCTCGCTGTCAAATTGGAAAACTCACCAGCAGAAGAGAGCGATGAGGAGAATGATGAAGAGAACGAACGCCCCAATCACCACCGACAAGGTCACGATCGTCACGACCTGCGTCGCACCTGGATCAGAACGACTCGACACTGGTGTTCGAACTTTTGCTTTGTTTTGGTGTCTTTGGTCTCGCGTTTGTTTTTTCTTGTCTTGACTTACTTGAAACATTTGAAACACAGCACCCAAACCTGAGCCCCGAAAGTTTTGGAAACGGCCCTAGGAAACATTTTGCATTGGCAAGAAAAACGCAAGTTATCCACGAACCATCGCCTGGAGGATCGGTGGAGTTGGAGCCTGCAGCGTCTGTCGTCATGAGGACTGTTGCAGGTGTTGTTTCCTCTGTTGTTGTTGTTGTTGCGGTCTGGTCTTGTGTGGCAGGGTGTGTCGTTGTTTCTGTGGTCGTTGTGGTGGTCACCTGGATGGAGCAGGGCTGCAAAAGATGCAAGCTCAGTTGGCGTGGGGTCTACAGGAGCGGAACCAGGGACAGCCCCTCCCCAAGTTTTTCGTGTGATGTGCTGCAAACGTACACATGTGTGCGTGGCTTCACTTGCACTGCTGGATCTGGTGGGGATATGATAAAAAATCTGGAGTTCCAGGTTTAGAATCACAAAAGACGTCGGGCCTTCTCAGGGCGGATGAAGGATTCTTGTTTTTGAGAAGCCGATTCGAATCGCGCCAAAGGCCAAGAAATTGGCGTCTTCTGGTGCAAAGGGGCAGACAGTGGAGAGTGGGAAGGTCAGCGAGCCCTGACCTCCGCTCGCCCCCACTCGACCCACTTTTGTGATTCGGCACCGTCTCGGAGAATTCTGAACCCGTCGACGTGGGTCACCTGCATCTCACCTCATTTGGCAGTGGGTCATCCTGTAGGCAACTCACGATAAACTCGGTGCTCCCTGTAACAAAGCAAAAGTCGTCGCTGATCCAGTGTTTGGGAGTGCTTGCCATAAGGAATTTCCGCAAAGTGTTTTGCCATCCGGTTGATTGGGGCCTTGACAGACGTCGATTCGAGCAGACCCTCATGCAAGTACACAGACTGTGACAAGTTGGGTCTGTCTTCTGTCACCAGGCCCAGCCAGACCCTTTGGTGCGAAATCAAGTTTTGCAATGAGAAGGAAAAAAAAGGTCAGAAGAGACAACAACTGGCAACGCCAGAACCCGTCCGACACAACGCGGTCTGCACAACTCGCAGTGGATCTGGGTGAAGACGGACGCGCTTTCGCCTCACCTGTCACGTTCATCCAGATCCGCTCCTCCCTTCCGGGCGACAGGCGGGCGTAGCGCAGGGTGTAGTTGTGAGCCGGCTCCGAGTCAAAGTTAGTGAACAGTATGTAGTCCCAGGGGTCGGCGTAGTCACTGCAGAGCAGGTACTTGTTTGGTTCTTCTCCGTGTGGGGGCGCCACGTCCACGCGGTGCTGGCAGCGGCACGGCCGCGGGTCCAGGTCCAGGATCCGCACGTTGATCCCGAGGTGGAAGAGATCTTGCGGTTCCGGGGGGCTGAAAGACACACATTCCTCCTTCAATTCAAAACTTGGCTGGTCGTTCACCGAAACGATCTCTGTGTGTTCATTATTGCGTCCAACTAGCCCAACTTTCACGCTGTAAATCCGTACGTTGAATGAGGTAGACTGTTGAGAAATTCTCCCAACAAGACTGTGATCCTGGGACAACCTTTCCGTGAACTATTTCTCCGAGTTTTCTCAGAGGGGAAGGGGCTGATTTGAACTTCAAAAAAAAAAAATTGTCGCACATGAAAACAAGAAAACAGATTCCCATGCAGCACCACATGTGTGTGTGTGTGTGTGTGTGTGTGTGTGTGTGTGTGTGTGTGTTTGCGTCTTGGTTTGTGTGTGTGCGTGCGTGTGTGTAACTTTGTTCGGGAGCAAAAGGAGTCAGATTTCCAGTGACACTGGCTCCTGCCCTGAGTTTCTCACCGAAACGTGCACGTGACGCTGTACTTCTGACCAAAAGGGATGCTCGCGGGGAAGGCCGGGCTCAGCAAGTTCACCTCGGTCAGCTGTCGAACGAAGCTTTCGTTCAGGAAAAGCGATGTGCCTGGGGTTACTGCAATTGGAAAATTGGTGTTCACGAGCGGAAACAAAACTGGTCTGGGACGACGACCCTTGGAGACGATTGAGGAGCGTCTCACGCAGTCCCAGCTGGAGTCTGACTCAAGGGGCCTGACTTTAAACTTCGCGAATTCAAGTCTAGGAGCGTAACTGCACCTGAAAAACAGGGGGCAAGTTTCTCGTCAGGGTTTGGAACGTCTGAGGTCTTGGGGACCCACACCAATTAAATTTTGGCTCGGAAATATTACAGTTTGTCTCCAACGGGAAACTGAAGCACTTGGTGCCTGACAGCACTGGACCGGCGGCTACAACTCACGGGTCAGGCAGGTGAACGCGACGTAGAGCACGTTGTTGGTCACGTTGGTCGTCATATTGGTCGCCATGTTGTTGGTCTCGTTTCCACAGGTGGGGATCGGTACCGGGGACCAGGGCAACTCGCAGCTCCGCCTCCCATAGCAAAGGGACGTGAAGTTTTCTCTGTAACAAACGACACTTGCAATGCGTGAGCACGGGTACAGATCCAGGTTTGCGGCCCTGGCTCTTGAGGAAGCAAAATTTTCTATTTCGCTGAAAGTCGTTTTCTTTTCTTGATGTGAAATTTTATGATCTGTCGCATGAATAGATCGAGTGGCAAATACAAAAACATAATTGACTCAGAAGTTGCACAAATGCAGAAAGTTGAAACGCCCATCATAGGAGCCGCCACCTCAGCAAATCCTGCCCATAAAACTCCAGACTGACCTTGTCAGTTCCAGTGCCATGTCCTTGACGCAGCTGCTTTGGAAGTTTGCTCTGAGCCACTCTAACTCGGTGTCTGTATTGCACGGGGCGCTCTGCGTCGGGTTGTACCCGGCGGCGGAATCGGTGACGCCGGTGAGCACGGCGTCGTCCCCGCAGCGGAGCGGGATGGACGCGGCGTCGTGACACACCACCACCCGCTCCTCCGTCACCGGTGCGTCTGTGAGATGAACATACCGCTTGAATAATGTTCTTCGCTTGCAAGTTTGAGAGCGAATTTGTGGATGCGAATCTCGGACCTGGGACTCTCAGCCTCTTCTCTGCTCCGAGGAGACTTCGACAAACTCAAAAATCCGCCTTCGTTGTGACTTGTTCCCGAAAGAAACAGGGAGTAGATTCCCTTGATCCTGGTGCCAGCTGTCTTTTCAGCGTCTGACTCAGAAACTTTGGTCAGGTGGTGACCGCCCCTTTATGATGGAGGTTGGGACACATTCTGCATGGATGCCATGAACAAATGGAAATAGTGTCGCTGTCAGGCCAAACGAAATGTAAGTTACAAAATTTCAGGGTTATCAGGGCCAACGAGAATTTAGACACATTGGATCCATTGCTGCTTTCTGCGCAGACCAAACAACGTCTAGTTTGAGAACCGGTACAAGGAAATGTTCAGGCAAAATAGCGGAGCCAACACATATTTGCACGTACAGAGAGGAATACACACACACACACACACACACACACACACACACACACACACACACACACGTGCGAACGCAGACCTTGAGCGAGCGGGACGTGGAGCAGAACGAGGCCCAGAGCGACGATCATCATCCTGACGGCGTCTCCTGAAATGAAAAATAAACATCAGGCACCTGGCTCTGCCGGGGCAACATTCACCTGATTCATTAGTCGCTTCGTTGCATTGCACCGCAGGTGAAAAATTCTTTCATTTTTGCCTTTTCAATGTTCTCCTTCCAACCATATCCAATGGGAACACTTTTCAGAGGCATTCATACACCAGAAACGTTCATCACAAGTCATACCAAGTCGGTTTTCTGTCCGTGATTGGGTTGGGGGGTTCCAACCTCGATCTCAACCAGCATGGGGTTTGGATAAGGGGACAAGATATGTTTTGTGCCTGAGGAAGTTATGAAACTCAACATCTCGTGTTCAAGGCTTTTCGCCTGAACGTGTCTACAGAGACGAGTCACGACAGAAACAGGTGGTGCATCTTTTCAAGAGTTTCTTGGCAGAAAACACGTGGAGTCTGAGTTTCGTCAGGGAGTTTCATTTTTGTTGAATATAGATCTACATGTGTTGTAGAACAAAGCAATTTTTACCAAGGCAGGTCTCATGCGGGGGGGGGGGGGGCTTGAGGCCTGCAATCCCGACACATAGAATTTGCGTCCCCTCCAAAGTTTCCACCGTATGTTGATTGTTTGTCTCACTAAAGTGCTGAAAGGTTTGTAGTTTCTGCCTGCAGAGATGCCCAATCTGACCTGTACCCGGATCCGCAAAGGCTGCAAGGCGCCCCTGCCCTGAAGGGAAAAGGCCTGTTCTCAATCTTCAGAAGTCAAGGTAATATTAATTCGTCCCACAAATGTTCTGACGGAAACAACAGAGAACAGGAGGTGGACACGAACTCAAACAACAGGGAAAGGGAAGGGTGCACCGTGAGCAAAAAGAAGGGTGTGACTTTATCCATCAGGTCAAAGAAGACGAGAATATTTCTGTCATCTCATTTTCTGTCATCTCATTGACACCACGTCGCGCGTGTTTGTTTTTTTCTTGTCAAACTGACAGATTTGAAAAATAAGTCTTCCGTGTGCAATTTCCTCAAACTCAACAGTATGCAGCATTTCTCGCACCAAATGGCAGTTGTCAAGAGGAAGTTTGTGTCGCCCCTGAGCTCACGTGAATGCATCAAAACTCACAGGTTCAGAGCCCTGCAGGATCTGAGGTGCCGTCTCCTTTTCTGGAGGGGAGAGGCGTTTTCAACTTTGGGCAATTTACCAAAAGAGTGTCGACATACAAAAAGAGCAGCAAACCACTGCCTTTGCCAAATCTTTCGATTGTTCGTGATGCGATTTGGACACTTCTCCCTCTCCAACGTCCCTGGACTCACAGATACAGATCAACAAAAAGAAGATTGGAGCATCTGTTTGTTCCAGCCGCCACATGTGATGAGTCACGGCGGTTCATAACAACCAGATGGACACTTACCTTTTGATTCTCACAAATTTGTCCAAATCGCAAGTTTCTACCTGGCAGGTAACCTGAATGTTGCCATCTCAATTGAAACCATACGTTTACTTTATCCTTTTTGCAACACACAACGATACAGGTCGCTCATTTAGCTTCCTTGTATGTGTTCACTGTGGGGTGAAAACCCTATTTCAGCACGACCCGTGCGTCCCATGTTTGTCCAAATAAGCATTTCTATAGTGTTGTGCGGCATACGTGACAAAATCATTTTTCTACGCGAGATGGAAAAGTCGGAGCAAGTACAAAGCCATAAAGAGCGTTTGGAATGAGATCTCAGGTATTGCATGCTTGGTGGATCGAGGTACGTATCTATTTCCACACGGAGCGTGGTCTACGTTCAGCTCTGATAAAGCCGATCTGTTTTCACAGTCGACAAAACAAGACCTCAGCAGTTCGGGCGAAACAGAAAAAGCAGGACGTTGAAACAATTTTATAAAGCGCTTGGCACTTTCACAATTGGAATTTCTGAAAACTCGAAGAAAGTCCAAGTCGTGATGACAACATCTTCTTATGTTTGACTCCCTCACTCGCTCATTCATCCTTTCTTCTGAGATTGCATTTGTTTTGGAATCCAGGTTGTTGGACTCACGGGGTGGTGAGCTTGATTCAAGGAAGAACAGCGCAGTCAAACAGGTGGTGCGTGAGTTGTTGTGGTGCGGTGCGAACCTCAGATTTGTGATTGTATGTGTGTGTTGCAGCTGGGTTTGGGGAAAGTAGCTTGACACCTGAGTGACCCTCTCCATGTCAGGTGTTGTGAACAAAATCATTCTTTCTGGGACTTGGTCTGGCTTCAAGATGTTCACTGTTGACTGTTGAAACAGCTTTGAGACTTATTTGAATCACTCCGTCGTTGCAGGTGGTTACAGGATGACTCAACCCTCGACAGCTCCATTTGTTCCAAAGTTGAAACACAAGACAAACTACTTCTCAAAAATATCACTTGAGATTACTTTCTGGAAAAAAACGAACTCCAGACGTTTGTTCTCAGAACAGAATGAACAAAATTTATTTCCCAACAAAACAATGAATCTTGAGCTGCTTCACGTGTGTGTAGTTGGCAGTGCACACACGAGCGATTTCATAAAAGCGGCCGCGGCGAGCGCAGCGTACGGCTGCCACTCCTTGAGCCGTGACCCGTCCAGGTAGTCCGCGCTTCCTCGGATCAAGATGAAGCTCTCCTTGCGGCTTCCGAGTACAGCGTCCAGGCACGTCGCTGTATCATCCGAGTCAAACGCCAGCACCTCATGTCTCCGCGCGAAGTCATAGCGCAGCTTCTCATTGCGGGAGACAAACTTCCCGGAGGCGATGGCTCCGTAGCGGATGCGCGTGACTCCCTCCACGTGCGGCCCAATCTTGGGTGCGGCCGGGTGCTCCACCTGGACCCGCTCTCCGTCGATCCAGGCGTAGAGTTTGTCGCGTCGAATCGATGGACGCGAGAAGCTCGATTCCTCGGCGTTGAGAGCCTGCAGACCCTGCTCGATGTGGCGCTGCCACGGGGGCGTCACCCCACCGCGCTCACTCGACTCTTTCAGCTTCGAAACGCACGTCTGCAACAAAAAGAAGTGTTCGCAATCCCGGCAAGTGCGACTCAAAATCAATTCCTGAACAATCGACAAATGCGAGCTTGGGTACAAAAACACGCCTTGAACAACCCACCGAGGCGAGTTTGCGTACCTGCAGGGTGGAGTCAGAAGGCTTGATGCCTCGCGTCTGAAAATTATATTCGTTCGTCTTTTCGTCGTGACTGAAGGTGTCGCAGCAGATGTAGGCGTCGGAAGCCACGGCGCTGCGCTGGTGCGAGGTGGACGACGTCAGCGGCGCGCTCACCACGACGTCCCCGAGTCGCACGTGACGCCGATAGTCGCTGTAGTCCGGGACCGCACCGCCCGTTCCGACCAACAACACGTGCTGCACCTTCTCAAACATGCCTGCGCCCAAAACAACGTCTGTCAGCTCAAAAGTGTCTCGGGCGTACACACGTGGTCGCACTCAATCCGCACAGTTGACAGGGCTTGTGAGTACATACCCAGAAGTCTGGTGACTGAGTTGCCTGCGGCGATCGCCGAGCCACTGCTGCCGACAACACGGGACAGTTTTGTGGAGACGCACATGTGCTGCCCGATCCGGCCCATCGTGTAGACCTGAGATTCCCCTGCGCGACAAACAGACCAATCAGAAGGTGGAGCAACGCACGTAGAATGCTGACTCCTGTGCGTGGGAAGGATTTTCTCAACAATACACTGAACTCTGATTCTGTCCTGGAGACCTCATACGTCTTGTGGTGTACGTCTGAGTTCTTTGTTTTGGCAGCACAGTGTGACATGTGCCCAGAAAGAAATGCACGGACGAACATTGATCAAAGCCGCGGAATGCGTGGTCGCACGGAGTCAAAACGCGCCGCAAGATTCATCGTGTGTGGTTCACCTTTGGTTCTGTCAGAGTCAGAGTTCACCTGTCATGTCTCAATAGAACTGACCGCTCACAAACCTCGCCTTTCAGAACATGCGTATCGACCACGGTCGACACAAACCAGACCCGACCGCCAACTGTGGTACACAAACTGCCCCTCCTGTTTGTTTTTGCTTGTTAGCTTCGTGCGTGCGTGCATTGACGGGTAGAATCTACTTTGTGCAAATCTGCGTGCATGTTAGGAAGATAACACTGGAAAACGTGCAAAACTCGGCCCCGGTGAATTCGAACTTTGCTCGCGTGTGAAGTTCTCTGGGATACAGAGGCCTGATTCTGGGTCTTTGGTTCCTGGAAACTGCGTGCCACAGTGATGTTGCGTGGAGGCTTGAGTGGTCTATGCACACATGTTACATGTGGTGTCCGTGCAATGGAGTCCTCAAGCCTCCGCGTACCATTGTGTTTCCATGCCACAGAGGACTCGAGCGTATTCCCAATAATCTAACTGTTTCTTGTACTCACTGTAGTCGGAAATCTTCACTGAGAACAGAACACAAAACACGGGATGAAGCAAAACAAAATATCAACTGAACACACAAACACGCAAAACGTTGGGTGAAACTGAAGTAGCACAAGAGTCACGCAAAACCGGATTGGCACAAATGATGGTTGTCCAGCTGTACGTACAGGACAATTGCGACCTCAGACACACTGACCTTCCGGTTTGTACTTGACGTAGGAGACCTTGTGGTCCATCATGGCGTCGACGGCGAGCTTCTCGCAATACAGCGTCGTCACGATGGCGACGGTCGGAATGTCGCGACCACGCAGCACGGGCAGGTCGTCCACCACACGGATCACTGCAGACACACGCAATAAAGTTCGTTCTTTGCGACCACCACAGAAACGCCCTCTGCCCTCTCATCTCCTGTCCATCCTTCACCATGCACTCCCCTCCCCGTACTGTTTTCCCTTTACATCATGTCCCCATACCAGTGGCGCTCATGTCCTTTCCTACTTTGGCGGGTCTCTAGCACTGTGCTCCACTGTGCCCCTGTCGTTCGGCCCCACACACCACGCCCTCCCGTTCTCCTTCTCAAGCTCTGCTCTCCCTCACACGCCTTGCCACACCCTCCTCCTGATGTTCGGTCCCAAACTCCACGCCTTCCCGTTCGACTCTCCTGGCAGTGCCCCTCCCCCTCTTTGTTTCCCTCATCACGCACCGTGCTGGTCGGCGGGCGCGCCGCTGGGTGAGCGCAGCCACACCCCGCGCACCACCTCGGTGATGAGACGCCGCTTCTCGAACTCCTTCAGCACCACGACGGACGTCATCATGTCGTGCAGCCCGATCTTGCACATCCTGAAGGTGAGGAAAGCGACAAACGTGACATTCTGACGGACAGATAAGTAAACAGGCTCATCACAACGGATTTGTCATTGAAAGGAACAGGAACGCTCTGCAGCCGCTCACCTGAGCAGCTCTGCGGTGTTGACGGAGTTGGGATAGGCGTCCTCCAGCACCTGCAGCATCTTCTGCTTCTTGGCGAGCCACATGAGCGACGTGCGCACGCGCGCGCGCCGCGCCTCCACCGTCTCGTCCTCCTGGCGGTGAGGGTCTGCGCGAAAACGAGGTGTGCGTCAGAAAAATTCGACAGTCACCTGTTTTGCCAACAGTGTTTTCACCAAGAACAGGGGAGTAATGCTTGTACGTAGGGTTCGGCTCCTATGCTGAGCAGATCTGCTGACAGACGACAGTGCAGACGGTTTATCGTGGACACAGCCTTTGCTTGCACCAGGCAGGATCATTTGTGGGCTCAGTATTCAACATGAGAATCCAATGAAACAGACAAAGCAATGTTTGCAGTTCTCACAGATGTACTCGACGAACTCCCACTGTCCGTCTGATCCTGGCGCGGTGGACACGGCGAGGCAGTTGACGCCGTGAACCTTCTGAGATGGGATGTTCCATTGCAGGAAGGGACGCGCGTCCTCCTCCGAACCTTTCCCAACCTGCAGCGACAGACAGTTCACTCCTGGGCTCAACAGAGTCATCGCAGCACATGAAGTTATGTCTTTGGAAATCTGTATTTTTCTCGGGTTTGAGGCTGGTGAGTGTCTGTGGTACCTTGATCTGCGAGTTGCCCCAGCTCAGCCAGAAGGCGCGAAAGTCGCCGCCGTCGAGGACACCCAGGGTCGTCGCTTCCGCCATGATGGGCCCCTCTCCGCCCAGTCGCACCATCGACCGTCTGTTCCCGTCCGCGCCAATCACGATCTCTGCAACGGACACGCGCTTTTGATTGACTCCTCGGATGAAAGGTGGTCTGGGCTTCTCAATGTTGTGTTATTCACTCCAACAAACCGGAGAAATCATCAGCAAAACGAGAAAGACTGAGCTCACCGTACGTCTTGCGATCCGTATCTCCGTACACGGCGGAGAGCGCGAGGTGCGCGTCACTGCGCGCGCGCACGCGGAACGAGACGCACGTCTTGTTGCTGACCGGCACCTCCGGCAGGTACTGATAGTCGTAGACGGCTGGCGTCACCACCGTGATGTAGTTCTCTGTGGGAAAAGTGACCGCGGCTGGAGAATGCTGGGTTGTCTGCTGAGGGCATTCTGCAAGTTCCTTTTTCTTTATTCTTGCATGGTTGGTGTCAAAGATTGTTTGACAGGGCTGCCTTTTGTTGCAGATTTTGGAAAGGAGGTTTGGTCAAGGATAGCACTTGAACTGGTTTCGACAGTGAAATATGTGGCATCAGGCACTTTGTTCGGATATGTTTCGCTCAGGCAACACTCACGGATGGGCTGGTCACTACTCTCCTCGGAAGTTTCTTGCACCTTGCTTTCACCCTGAAACAAAAGATTTGGTGCTTCTGTTGAAACCTGAACTGATTTGGAGTTCTAAAGGAACAATGGCTGAGATGTTTTGTATCGTTTTCGTGAGTTCGCCGCGCGCTATGTTGCTGTTCCGACCGCAGCACCTGCTCGATGGCGGCGCGCTGGCGCTGCTCCTCCTCCCGTAGACGGCGCCACTTGTGCTGCTCCTCGTCAACGCGCCGCCGCTCCGCCTCGCGCCGCGCCGCCTCCTGCTCGCGGCGCCACTGCAGCTCCTCCTGCTCCTGGGCACAATGAAGATCCACGGTGCAACGCTCCTCAAAACCTTTCTGAGGTGAAAGATGAACAATGTATCACGACTGACAGACTCTGAGCCTCAGACCGACCTTTTTCTGCTTTTCCCTGAGCAGCCTCTCCTGGCGCTCCTGCTCCGCGCGGCGCTGCTCCTCCTGGTGGCGGCGCAGCTCCTGCTGCCTGCGGCGCTCCTCCGCCTCGGCGCGCCGTTTCTCCTCCTCCCTTCGCCGCTGCTCTTCCTCTTGGCGCCGTCTCTCTTCCATCTCCTACACACAAAAGAAGTTTTACTCCATGGCTGTCTCAGGATGTTGCGCAGTTGAGGACTTTGATGCTTCAACGCTGCAAGGCCCCCGCCACACACACACACACGCACGCACACACACACACAAACACACACACACACACACACACACACACACACACATACACACACACACACACGAGCTCACCAGCTCCGCGGCCGTGGGGAGACTCTGCGGGATGAGCACCAGGTCGATGCGGCGGATCGTGGTAAAGCGGTGCGCCAGCAGCACCGCCTTTTTGATGAAGCCGACGTAATCTGCAACCGAGCAACACCTTTGCTTCACTCGACTCATGCACAACAGAATCTTGTTTGTCCGAAGTCCAACTTTTCCCGAATGATTCACACTCCCGAAAAAAATTGAATTTCAGAAACCATCCAACTTTTCTCAGCGGTATCACTGACGGGTCACAGTCTACCCAATCTCCTGTGAATATTTTTGATCCAAAATCCAAGGAAATCAAAAAATATTTGAAACACCTGGTCACACAATTCTTCATATCTAAAGGGGTGCTGAATGTCCAAAAATTCGATTCAATGGCCGTCCCGGTCCGTCGATCCTCGTGTCCAAAGGTTTGTTCAAACCCACCTCTCGGGAACTCTTCCGGGGTGAGCAGCTCTCGCATGTACTCCCGGCCCTGCTCTGGATCGCCACTTTGAGACTTGAACCAGAAGTGCACCAGCCTCCGCTCCTGAAAAAGACGCCTTGAGTCAACAGGAGTTGATGCGAATCAAAGGTCCAACACAAGAACCACATTCCTTGGTCAACGAGGATCCGATTGTTCGTTGATGTGCGCGAGAGCTGGTCGTCAGGTACGAAACTCATCATTTTCCGAAGTTTTAGTGAGATCAGGTGAAGATACACTTGTCGGTCCACCCTTTCCTGCAGACCCACGAGGCAAACTGCACCTTGAACTCGGGATTGATTTTCCGCTGCTTGTTCGTCATGCTGACATCAAAACTGAGCGTCAGATCAGGCTGTCCGACCTCTTCCAACTCTGCAAGCAAAACCAACATTTCAGTCGCGAAGATAAACCAGCAGTCAATGCAGATTCCACACCTGAATAACTTGATCGTTTGTGAGCTGTTCCACACAGGAAGAAGCTGTGATGCATCACCTGGAGCCGGTTTGTTGATGATGATCCCGGAGAAGGGTCCCTCGGCGACGTGGTGCGCCGCGCCCAGCCTGACGGCGTCGTGCGGGAGGCGCTCGAGCCGCACGACGGAGCGGTCGGGCGCCGCGCCGCCGCACGGAATCATCACCAGATCTGACACAGAACGACGCGAGATGTTCACGTACAAGCTATTCTATGCTGGCACCGGGAGGACTCGTATCTGTATGCCCGGTCTCGGGAACCACGGTGAACCTGAGTCTCAGGCGGCGAGTATCTTGGTGAGTGCTGGACCCGGAAGCCTCTCGGGTGCTGCGAATGAGAGGCGTCGAAAGGAGAACCGCTCGGGTGCTTTCTCTTGCTACTCCTGTGCAAGATTCAACCGCACTTTTTTTCCAAAGACATTTTTTCGGAAGGTAGTCCTCCAGGGGATGCAGGATAGGATCGGGGGTGAGACTTCTTCGGTCTCAGCTGAAATCTGCCCCATTGAGGGTCGCAATTGCAGTGGAATAATGGAATTTTTGCGATCAAGGGGGGCCCGAACTTGAACTTGGACAATTTTATCGTACGAGAATGCGAAAAGTCAGGGCAATCGGACCCCAGGCGCCCTGGATCCGCCAGAAAACACGCTGTGCAGCGGTTATCATGCCAAAAACCAACAAGATTTGATACTTGATATTTAACTCTCCACAAAGGCCACAGGCTAACTGAGTTTGATGAACTTTGGTTTCTCATGTTGCGTTGAAAAGCTCGGCATTGCCTACAGTTGCAAGACACCGCTGCACTGGCCACCTGTTGTTTATTTTGTGACGACAATTTGCAGCAGTCAACCAGCTGGATGATGTACGACGAGCTGACATCTGTAACTCAACATCTGCCCGTGGGTATCCAGGCCCTTCGGCAAACGAGCCAATTTATCCGTTCCGACCTTGGACAGCTCGACAGGGACAAAAAACTGCCTGTTGTTTGGAAAGACTTTGGACCTGTCAGTTTGACTGATGTGTAATTATCCAGGCCAAGAAAATGTCTTTTTCCAAGCTTTCCTGACATATCTTCTGTCCTTCTCAAGGATGCACTCGTCCAAATTTGTGCCCTTCTTTGCTGATCAGCCAACCAGAAGAAACGAAATGGATTCCCCACACTGACTGAAAAAAATTGTGCAGATCCGTGCCACCCCAGGGTTTGAGACCCAAGAAACAGGGCCGCTCACCCCGGACTCGACTCGATGTGAAGGTGGAATCACCAGGCCGGGCACAAGGCCACAGGCCACGTGAGGGTCTGAGGTGACCAAATTTTGGTCTCCGTTGATTCCGTGAGACAACAACTTTTTGGACCGCTGGCTCGCTAACGGTATAGCTTCGTTAGTTTTGCAGAAACCGGATCGGTGAAACCAGACCAGTGCACCCAGACCTGCACCTGTTTAACTGAACTGGGACCCCTGGGACCATGGAACCAGACTGGCACAACCAGACCAGTGCAGACAGACGTGCTGCAATTGGGCAGCAGCAGCTCAAAACAGCAAAAAATATAAGAACCAGCAATGGCACACATCTTCACTGTTGAACCAATCCAAATGTACTGGTCCTGTTGTGCTGGTCTGTTTGTGCTGTCTGGTTGCACCAGTCCAGTACTCCAGTTGTGCCAGTTCTGTTGTGCTGGTCCAGTTGCACCAGCAGATTATTTGGGCTTTTAGTTCTGGTTTCACCTGTTGCATTCCATCAACAGAAACATTGACAAGAGCACAGATTTATATTTTTCAGGTGACAACAATCTTCAGGCAAAAGTAGCATTTTGAAGTTTTTGACCTGAATTGTAAGCTGAACTGATTGAAAAATAGATTTGTCAGGAATAGCTTGGTTGCTCATCAAACAAGCTGAAGTTGATAGCTCCCACCCAACCCCACGGATCAATTGCACTATGATTCAAAACAAATGCCTCTTTGGGGTCCTGTGGTGGATTCCTGGCCAGTTCTCAGCAGATGATAAGAAGCACCAAACCCCAAACCCCCATTTGCAGTGTTCAAATGAGATGGGTCTGTGAGAATCAGTGACCTTGTTTACACAGTGCGTAACACTCAAGCATGCAGGTGAGAGGAAGACGGGGAGAAACGCCGCTTCTGTGGATGAGTTACCTTCTTTGCACTCTGCCATCTCGCTGCTGTTCGTTTGGTGTTTCCAGTCCTGTGGACGTAGGGCACAGCTCCTGCTGCCAACCTCCAGAAACTCACACTCAAGGATTGTTTTCTCTGCTCGCGTCATCTGCGAGAAGTTGAGTTGCTGCAAGCTGAGTACGAGTAACGCACAGCGCAGCGCAAAGGCAGACTGAGCTGCACTGAACAATTCGCTTCTGAAAAACTGTGGCCACTGTGCTGATCGTGGACCCCGTGTAGGCTTCAACACGTTTTCACCTGGGAGTGTTCGCCTGTCTGCACTGTGAACACAATGCCGCTTCAACACAACTTCACATTCAACCAACATATGCGCAGGTTCTTCAGCCATGGCTCGCTCTCTTTCTGCGAAACACTGAACAACAGGCTCAGATTGTTGTCCCATTTGTTTGGTTGGTTCTCTTCAAACTTTTGGGAGGTCATCTGCTCAAGGGTCCCCAAATCCAACACACGGACTCCTTTGAAGATCAACAAGTCTAAAATTCTTGACAACATATGAAAGTTTCTGACATCCCAGGAACAAACAACACCAGCGTATCTTGAAGGCATAGAGTCTCAATGGCCATTCAAAACAACGGACAAACCCTTACTTTGGATTGTGTTTGAGTACAGAGATTCTGTTTTCGTTGTTCTCGGTGGAAATCTGATCGCTGGCGACTTTCTGTAGCTGGAACGGCTCTGACGATCCATTCTAACAAGCGCAGAGTGTCACAAAACAAAATGTCCCAGAGCCCCCCCCCCCCCATCCCAGAGCTCTTTCGCGAAAGGCGCAACAATCAAGGAAATGTCGGGAGATTTCTACAGTTTGAGCAAAGTCCTGCAGCTTTTTGGGAAGGTCCTGCAGTGTTTTGGGGAGAGCGCTGCAGGTTCTCGCGGCACCTTCTCTTCCCCGCAGGCGGAATCAGTTTTGCATCAGTCTGTTTTCAAACAACACCGCGCACCAGTTTGTCAGGTGCACATCAAATTCTGAATCTGTTTTGTCAGTTCTCTTTTGTCAGTTGGGACAGGGGGTATTTCCTTTGTTCAACCACAAGAGAAATGGAAGATTACGAGCAAAAGATGGCCACATGGCGATGGTAACGCTGTGCGAACACGTTTGGTTCTTCTTGCAAACTGACGAAGCATTACGTTGGGGAGTGATGACTTGAAGGATCAGACAAAAACTCAATTTCCAAGGTGTGCTCTCTTCTCTTTCGCCGCCTCAGGCCATTTGGTTCACAACAGAGACAGGGGGCGGCACGTCCTGGTGATTTTTTCCCGTGTGGCTGGAATTTCATTGCGGTCAAGGCAAAAAGTGACAACTCGGGCTTCAGGCACCAAACTGAGGATGTCAAGAATGTCACAGACATACTTCAGACCAAACACGAGCTCCCATCATATGCCTTTTTCGTCGACCACTTTCGGATCAACAACACAACACCCACACTCGTAATGTCACAGGCGCAATCGCCGGCTCATGCTGACGTCACACTGACCAGATTTCATCACATCAAGAACACAGGACCCACAGAACTCGAAATTGTTCTCTCAATTTTCATCTTCCAGAATTCAAAAGAGTCAGAGAATCAGAGTCACACAATCTTCCGTCAATATTTGCCCACGCATGTGGCCTCTTCATACGATTCAAAGGGTTGTGTTTGCTTGTCAAGCAACTTACGATCAAAAGAGGCTCAGAAATCATTGTGAAAATAGAATTAAAATTCTGCCACACAGCGAATGAAATGGGGTTCTCGATTACACATCTGTCTTCCACAACAGCAGAACATTTGGGAGGCTCACTTCCACTTTCTCCCCTGAAAAGATTCCAATTGATTCGGTGGCACCACGGCACAGAAGCAATTGTGCTTCCACGATTTTTGTCAAAGTTCGAGCTGGGTGGGGATCGTTGGAATTGCCCCTTCACGTTGAGTCGGACTGTAGTCAGCCCTTTGCCCCAGTCCGACAGGAGGCATGAACTGGAACGTGCTCTGTTGAGAGCTGAGGCCAGTAGAACCTGTTCAGAGGACACATAGTCAATGAAGCTGAACCAACCGCGGCTTTTGAGTCGCAAGGTGGTGTCAATGAACCAAAGAAACAGAAACAAACTTTACGGGTTGGAAAGCCTGATCTTGGACGAGTGTATCAGGTCAGGTGATGTGGCAGAACTTTTCTCGTGTCCTTGGGAGTGAGAACAAACTTGTGGAAGCTGAGTGGGCCCGAGTATATGGGCTGCGGTTGTCAAACAAAACACATTTTGTTCACAGTGGAGTCACTTTGCAGCACAAATTTCAAAACGTGTATTTGTTTGTCAACAAATGTTCTTTGTCCACAACAAAACATCCATAAAACATGGAGAGCATGATTTCTGAGATGTGGTGAAGAAACAGGTCTGACGATCTTGGAGATAAAAAAGATGCTACTCTTTGACCAAGAGGAGAGTTTATCCCAGTCAGTTTCAATTGAGGCAAAATGAGAGGGAATGTCACCCAGCGATTCCACTCAAGAGCTTGGATTTCAACTCTGCTGAGGATCTGCTATGTCTTTTCCAAGGAAGGATTTGGGAAAGTCGTATACAATCATTTTGTGCTCGTACTGTGTCACTGACTGCTGTTCGGTCACAATCGGTGCACGAATAAAGCAGGCAGGTCCTTGTGGCCACGATCCAGTTTCTCTGGAATTGCGTGAATTGAGGTCAACGAGCTGCGGTGTCAGTTGCATTTGTCCAAGAACTGCCAACACAATTTTTGAAGCAAGTGGTTCAAAATTGACCCGACATGGAAATTTCAGAAAACTCCGCAGAAAGAGCCTTGAAAAGTGTTTTGTTCAAAGAGCACAATTGACAGCACGTCAAAACAGTGAGGTGTGGTCCATCATGCGTCAGGTATTCCCCTTCTCAGTCAGAGATGGTCTGAGAAGCATGGTGTTTTTCGGGTTGACCGGCTTATCGTTCAGACGCCCCGACCCCAAACTTCGTTCAGATCGCGTGCAATTGCGCCCCAAATTTTGTTTTGGAATGCCACGAGGCCACGGGATTCAGGCCAAACTCATTTGGATCGCGATCCTTGTGTGCACCCCGGCGTTTGGGGTGAAAAGAACTGTGTGATGAAGTGAATGTTGTGAGATACAACTCTTATCTCTGCTCCACGGGCTCTGAACAAACCATCTCGCTGCGTGGAGATGCTTTTGAAAACAACATCCCAAAACACCGCACACTGAATCAGAGATCCGTACTTCAACCTTCGCGTCCTTGGCAGAACATCGTGAAAATTTGCGTGCAAATTCCAACATGAAGCTAGATTTGTATCAATTCTGGAAGTCAAACATTCGTCGTCGAAGCAACATGCATTGATCTAATTGTGTTGGATTTCAACTGAAGTTGTGCGCAATTATACACAAGCAGTCCGAGGGAGTTCCATGCCAAAAATCGTACATGGAAACGTCCTTTTGACTTTTGTGCTGAGAAGTCCTGTTTGTGAGCAGCAGCAATGCTAATGTGTGCCTGTAACTGCTATATTTTTGTGGTGCCATTGCATGTCCGTTTGTTGTATTCAACAAATTGAGACAAAATGACCAGGCAAACGTTCTCAAAACCTCACAGACCATTTGTGAGTATCTCACATCATATGGCAAAAGAACACGCGAAAAACCACGGGATTGCCTCACCTCGGTTCCTCCCCTGAACGCGCATTGCAGCCATCGTCCGTCGGCAGCTCAGAACGATCCGTGACTGATCTGTGATGGTGCGTCATAAACAACAGTTTTCGTATCCATCCTAATTTTCACGCCAGTGGTTCATCAAAAGGAAAGTTATGGCAGTCCAACAGGTTGTCAAGTGCGCGACCGTCACACCGAAGGTTTCCGCTTCAAATGTCACATGTTAATGCACGTTCTTTCACTCCACTCTCAGACATGTGTCACAACCTGTCTCTCCCTCTCAGTTCCGCACAACGCTGTTGTCGCCTTGTCGCCTGTTCCAAGAAGCGGCAATCTGGATGAAGTGTGTCTGCGTGTGTGTGTGTGTGTGTGTGTGTGTGTGTGTGTGTCTGTGTGTGTGTGTGTCTGTGTCTGTGTCTGTGTCTGTGTGTGTGCAGTGAACACACATGTGCACGAGACTTCTGTGAGCCACACCCGAAACCTCTGATCATCCGAGACGCGAGAAGAAAAGTTTGATGTTGGTTCTGAGTTTCCAAGTTCACAGCAGGTTTCAATCTTCATGAAATACTGCTCCGTGCACGTTGCCATGCGAGTGCAGAAGTACCAAGCAGCGTTCACAGTGTAGGATCAACCGAGCCCACTCAGAGCTATTCATGTGCTTCAGTCACTTGCACACCCGAGATTCCTAATGCGACCCTTTCTCTCATCCTTTTGGGGTCACGTGTCGCTGATTTCCTTTGAAGAGAGCCCAATGGGAGCACATCGCGGAGATCCAACAACCACAGAGTTGGACATTCCGTGTCCACAGCATAATAGAGTCGCAACGAATTCAGCAAAGAGCATGCGCTTTTTTTGGTGTCGAGCTCCGCATTCCAGCAACGTGACAACAAAACATGTACACACACCCATACACATACGTGTGCGCACAGCTGTATATTTTGCACGAGCAGCAGGAAGAGACATTGATTTCTTTTTTTGTGTTTGTTCACAGACGCGTCGCGTTAGCGAGCGAGCTGTTTTCTGCGCTGGCAGCAGCTTGTCCTGTGATCTTCAAGGGGTAGAGAACATTTCGTCCTTCTTCCCTGACCAACCTCAGAATGGTCATCACTCCTTGATGACTGAACAAAATATTTTGAATGGCCGTTGGGCACACATGGAAATTTTTGTGGTCAGGAGCTCAACTCCCTGGAAACTGATGTTTGGTCACCAAAATATTGCAAACTACGTGCTGTCAGCAATGTGCGTTTTTGGTGATGTGCTTGTGTGTTCAACGCGTGTAACATTTTCTATCGTCTGACTGAAGCAGGCTTCCTCGACGACTTTCACAAACTGAAGGAAAGCTCTTCGGCTGAAGATCAGTTGTTCCGCGTGTGCCCAAAACGCTGGTGGTCGTTTGCGTACACTCGCACACATTTTTTTTCGCACGAATGCTGTCAACTTTTCCACAAAAGTTGGCAGGGATTGTGCTTCAAGCGAGAATGTCATGCAATCATTCGGGTTTGTGCTTTTGAGTCACTGTTGCGCCACTTGTGTGTTGGTCGAGTGCCAACTGCACGAAACAGTAGACCAGTCCGGAGAGATGGCCACAGGGTGCGAGTCAGGGTGCAAACCCACACACACAAGCGAAACCCTTGAGACCAAGATCAGAAAAATGCACAAGGGCAGTGTGCCTTCAAGTGAGTCAACGACCACACACAAACGCTTCGGGAATTTCCCACCGCTGCGCCAAAAAAGAAACAATTGAACAAAAAAGAAACAAAAAGATTATTTTATTTTTCCAAAAGGAGTTTTCGAACAATCAGATATTCAATTTGATGGTTTTGCAGGAGATGGCGGTTCAATCAAAATTGCTACTCACACGAGAAACACAAAAATTGCAATGGAGGGTCATCCGCTCACGAAACCCAACCAAATCTCCCCGCACACAAGGGTTTCCTGTCAAACATATCCTGTCACAATTTCTCGTCATCTCAAACAGATCTAGATCCCTATATTCATCCACACACAGTTTCCACACACAAGAAGCCTGTCCGCGGCTCGTCGCAGAACTCGTACGACGGTCTCCTTCCTACACATGTACAAGCAGAACGACGAGCAGCGTCGCCGCCGCCGCCGTCGCGACGAGGACTCGGCCCGGACCCTGCGCCGCCGCCCCGCACTTCTCACTCGCCGCGACCACAGGGCACACCTGCGCGCACAGAACGATCCGAGAGTGCGTGATGTCCAAGAAAAGCAACGGTTGTGCCCAAAAGGGAACAAACTTCACAGAAATTAGAATTCAAAAAAATCACGCAAAAACGCGAACAATCCTCTTTTCAAGAAAGGACAGCAAGTATACTCAAGGACAACTGGAACTGGATGTTTGTGTCATACTTTCGTCTGGAAAAAGCCTGATCAAAGACACAGCAGGCTCGTCATGAAGATGAAGAGTTCATTTCTTCCTTACCGTTGAGGACGCGGTGCCTGAGGTGGTCACACCCGAGTAGCTGACCTGGCCGAACTGACAGGAGCACAGCGTCGTCGAGCTGGGAGCTGCAACAAACATCAAGAGCGAGCGCAATCGGCGCGTCCGTTTCTGTTAGAAGCTGAACGTCACAGCGGAGAACATGTTTGTCGACGACAAGTTCTTGTGTGCGGTAATTCATCCAAACCGCGCAATGACGCAAACATGCCGTGACATTTAGCACCAAGGCCAGGGAACCTTGCACCACATGCAGGTGTATGCATGGTCAAGTTCTTCAGGCTCACAACCACGTGCGTGGAAGTACTCACCTGAGCACGTGGTGTAGGTGACGGTGGCCGTGTTGAGCTTCGGCTGCGCTCGGAAACAGCCGACGATGTACGGGAAGTTGGTTGAACCGGCGCCGAGAAAGACGTAGCGGTAGGACCCACTGACTGAGCGGCCGTGACACACGTCCAGGTCTGCGGCCACCGCGTCACGGCCAAGGTCCGCCTGTAGACGGAATCACCGAAAGGCCAAAAATGTTTCACGTCGTTCGTCAGGAAGAACCCAGGGCCAAGGCCTGAACAGAACGCACCTGGTACGGCCCGTAGATCGGGAACCCGTCGATAGCGACACCCATCAGCTGGTCTGTCTTGGAACTCGTGTCGTACAACCCACAGTTGGACGGCAGCTGGTGGTAGTGGTACGATCCTGTCTGGAATTCAGAGCTCCGAGTTCGAAGAAGCATGATCGGAAGAGAGCGAAGTTTGCTGGATTTTCTCTCCAGACGTATGCTCGCGTTGTGATGGGCACAACAAAAAGTGTCAGATGAACTGGGACAGTTTAGTTCGGATCTCAGGATCCACAGCATTGCTCAAGTGTAGTTGATGATCTCACAGACGGAACCAGGCACCAGACGTACCGTATCGGGGTGGCCTCCACACACGTCGAACGTCTCAGCCGTCGTACCCTCCACTGCGTTCTTGCCTTCAGAAGTGAGTGGGTTGTACATGGACACGCCGTTCACTCCGATCCCTGCAACACACATCACAAGTGTTATATATATTTACCATGACCACCCCCTAAGTACTGCCATGGCCTTCCATATCCACAGCAACAGCCACAACCAATCATATCATTCCCTAGATGGAGCCACTATCCTAAGCTGGGCACATGACCCAGACTGCCAAGAGACAATAGCTTGTGACACCAGAGAGGAAGGTAGCCTAAACCACTGAGCTCCAACTCATACTCTACAATAAACTATACTACAACATCACTACTGGGGCTTCACTCATATAT
>JAAUXT010027729.1_pt1 | contig 93533 bp, 73 predicted proteins | sample 7278171 | NCBI WGS metagenome assembly JAAUXT01 (sample SAMN14350112, study PRJNA611818) | marine sediment metagenome | isolation source: surface marine sediment (1.8m) | place: French Polynesia: Moorea | collected 2018-08
AGTGCACCCTTCACGGTGCACCAGCCTCTCCTCACAGTGCACCCTTCACGGTGCACCAGCCTCTCCTCACAGTGCACCCTTCACGGGGCACCAAATCTCTCCTCACAGTGCACCCTTCACAGTGCACCAGCCTCTCCTCACAGTGCACCCTTCACAGTGCACCAGCCTCTCCTCACAGTGCACCCTTCACGGTGCACCAGATCCCTCCTCACAGTGCACCCTTCACAGTGCACCAGCCTCTCCTCACAGTGCACCCTTCACGGTGCACCAGCCTCTCCTCGCAGTGCACCCTTCACGGTGCACCAGCCTCTCCTCGCAGTGCACCCTTCACGGGGCGCCTCTGACGAGGAAGCCACGCGCTCCCCGCGATGCGCGGAATCTTGATTGAAGTCACTCCGTCGATGATAAACTGCGTCTATTACGCTTCTATCCGGGGTTTATCTCAACACATTTGTTTCAGTAATCAACATGTGAAAAGCGAAAACCATGAACCGATCTGGGAGGATTGATGGTGGAGCACTTCGGCTAAATTCTCAATTTCAGACATGAAGTTCTGAATCATGAAGAGCCATGCCTCGGGGGTCGGGTCAAATCCCGACGGATTCTCTCTCATTCTGCTGCTGCAGAACCACACTTCTGATCAGACATCCACGTGGTTCAGGAAAATCAGACGACCTTGCGGTTTGGGTTTCTGACGGTTCGCTCTTCTTCAGCATGCACTTCCGGCCCGGACCTCGCTGTTTGTTGTGAACCCGTCGCGAGTAAGTTGGGTCACAGCAACTGCCCACCCGACACATCTTCACGAGAAGCTGCGCAGTTTGGTGAGGCCCATCCCTGCATGGTGTCGCGAGGTGAGCGAGGGGCCTGGTGAACAGCTCTGCGTCTGGGCCAGGTGGATGAATCGAGGCAATCTTCCCGAGTCGCGGCCAATCATCCGTCGATCTGTGCGACGCATTGTCGAGTCGCGGGAACCACTCCGCGCCGCGTTTTCCCCTCGAGCGACTCCGCTCAGTCCGTCCGCTCCAGGGTTGATGAAGGGGCCCCTCTCATCCGACGCTCTCATCTGAAGGAAAAGTTTTGAATTTGGTGAATTTCAGATGCCATTTTCACTCACTAAAAGCATTTCTCTGGACACAAGTGCGATGAAATTATCCCGTGTGTGAACCTTGTTCAGCAGACTGTTGGTTCGGGAAGCAGGCTCTGCGTGAAACTTATCGCAGGTTCCAACGTCTTCCAGACCCGACGTTCTCATGGGTTTCCTCGTCGGCGGCCGCTGCGTGTTGTTGTTGTTCTCTGCTCCGGGGCGGAGGCACCACGCTGCACGGCGCGCGGGGCGCAAGGGGATCTGTTTGGATGAAACAGGTGTTTCCCCGGTCTGCAGCCCGACTGATTTCACAGCTGTGTGTTGGGATGCAGCGCCATTGTGAAACAGGGATCCGCGCACTGACGCTGTCCTGCTGATGCAAGACAGCCAAAGATCAGCGTCCTGACTTACGCTTTGAATCGCAAACCACAAACGCTCTGAACAGAAAGGATTTATGCCTGTCCCCTTTCAGCTCAAATAGAAATGGACGCAACTTTGCGTGCACCTTCATCAATTTTGAACACATCAACCCAATTTCTCAGGGTGTCGGTTGCAAAAACCTCCGACATAAACGAGCAGTTTTGTCCAGGTGAAGTGGGTGCAGAACGCACAGACCGCCCCTCGGTCTGCCTGGCGTTTCAGCTGCACCGAATCTGGGACCTGTCCACAGGTGCCAACCAACAAACCAGGTTGCAGCAACTGACCCAGCAGGAAGTTCCTCAGAGCTGGGGAGTCATTCTACCTGTGTGCAAATGAGACCTGTCATCGAAGTGTCCAAAATCAAAGGCCTTACAACCATCTTTCACTGAACATCTGTACGACCCACATGTGCCCCAAAACACCTGTTTACAAGGGCAAACCCCCACAGCGCACCCCGAAGCCGCAGGAACCAGCGCGAGCAAAACCCCAACGGAACTACACAGAGGGGAATGAAACGTACACAACACAATGACGGGCATGAAACACAATAACCCCACAAAAACTCTGATAAGTTCACACACGATGTGCGCCAAGCCCTAATGCAGCGTGACACAGGTGATGATGGCTGTCAGGCATGTTGCGCCGACACATCACTGCCACAGACCCACCGAGTTCGCTTCAGCTGATCGCTTCAGCGCTGTCGACCTCGTCGTTGCTCGGGCTTTGTCTGGCAGATTTGGCTGCCTTTCCTCGTGACAAGTCCAGCCCAACTGCAGACCATAGCACATCTCGCGACAGACATGGTGTTACTCGACGCCTGTTGGAAACACTTCAGTGGCGCATTTCACACGCCACCCGGGACTCGAGGACAGACGAGAAGCTCGGCGAGGGGAGGATTCTGGGGGATTTGGCGCAACAATCCTGCAAAGCCCGGTCAAGCAGAGGGGACGGGAGCCACTGCCGAGCCGATTTAATTGTCTGGCGCGGCGGTGACCGAATCATGTGGGCGCGCGGTCTTCGTCACCGTGGGACGTTGTTTCGCCAATTTCCGGTGGAGGTCTGCGGTGATAAATGCTCTGGACACACTGCTTCTCCACATGTGACTCGTCGAACTGAGAACGAGTGACGACTGGGTGATGGCACCAAACGTGACAGTGCGTGACAGATCACGCCAAAATTTGTGAGGATCTTCATGATGCTATTGAGCAATTGTGTTTTGAACAAACACGAGGAAACATCTCCGGAATCTCAAGGTCGTGGAAATGGGCATTGCGCCGACGGGGGACACTCGGCATTGAAGAACAGCTGAGTCTGCCCGACGCGAGTCTTGCTGTCCACATAGACACTTTTGCTTGACCAAGCAACACAAGCAAAGCTGCCACAACATAAACTTCTCAACTTCTCACAAGTTGTGCCTCTTGCCCACACTACATTGTCCGCCGGAATTTGCACAACTTCGTGAGTTACGAGTTGCATCGGGGCTTCTCAGTCACCGAGGTGCGACAGTACCACGGACCCTGGCGATTGACCTCGTGCGATACAGAGCCATTGAAACAGCATTGCAATCAGTTTGTACGAGTAAGTGCAGGGCGCACGACTACAAAGGGAAGCGGCCAGTTAGCCAATGTTTCTGCCTGATTAAATCAGAATGTTGACATTGCTCGTTTGGAATATTGTGTTTCCACAGCTGCGCAATTTGGTCTGATGTCTTCACATAAATGGCATGACATGCGGAAAATGCGGATTTCTGATCCGCCCGCTGTTCTCATTATGGGTTGATGCGATTTTTACTCCTCTGATTTTACTCCCTCCTGCTTCGGTTGTCGTTCTGCACGGGCTTGTCTCCACATGCACGGCTCCACACAAACGTCACGTTTTGCTTTCATCTTCGTTTCTATTCGTTTTCTATTTTTGACACGCAACAACATCGCTGTAATGAAATTATTTTGTTCAGAAAATTATACGTTGATTCATTTGGTATCTCCACATTCTTGTGAGAAATATTGTGCCTTTTCGTTCCATGACTTTCTCTCGTGCACAATCATGTGTGCAGCTGCAGTCAACACGCGTGTCTCTCTCGCGAAGTTTTCGCTTTCCGGCACAAGTTTCACAAACTGAACTTCAAATAGATCAGCAGGGAATGTGAAAAGAAAAATCAGAGAGAGTCGCGCATTTCTTCATGTCATCATGTTCTTCTCATTTGGCTGCCTTTCAGGAGTGACCATGCTCTGTAGATGTAGATGCGTGGCCGCGCTGCCGCTACTGCCGCTGCTAGTTTGTAGTCTCTTCTCCCTGTCTAGCTGTAGTGGCAGTAACACGAAAAGCTTTAGTAAGAATCCTGGAGTTTTACTGCCCACAGGTAAGTTTGCATTTTGCTCACCAAGCAACAGTGACATTCACACATCTCGCTCCGCGCGGTTGTAGCGGAAAAGCTCGACCGCGTGTGGAGGAAGCGAGAAAACGGACGCCGTCCGTGCTCACTTGCCAACAGAACGAGCAGAGGCCAGAAAGCACAAACGTTCGAGCGACGACCAGAAATGTTTCTCTGCTATCAGAATCAAATTCTGTGTGGGCTTTCTATTTTGTCCAGAACAATTTTATCAGTTGTTCTGTGCTTGAACCGTTCTGTCTGTGGCCAAAGTGAGGGAGTCGCAAATATTGTCTGAAAGCTCAGGTGGTCAGAGCACGATTGGGAAAACCTGTTTGAGAAACAAACAGAGATTGCCCGCACTGGACGTTGGGTAAAGGTCTCCCCATCCCAATAACATGCACCCACAAAGTCTCCGAACAGCGAGTCATCATGATCAAACCATCGCGTGGTCAGTCAGCCCTTCAAAAACAAGACGCACTTCGGGGGGTGATTCAGTCGCAACACAAATCCCCGAAGAAAGTAAACATTTTTAATGCGACCGCACAGCAATTCAGCAAATACAATCAGTGTCCGAAGTCGGACTCAATGGGAGCGGGTAATAACTCGCCGAGTACATATTTTCCAGCCGATTGCAATGTAATGGAGAGATTGCTCGTTTTTCTTCACATAGTTGGATTATATTTGGTCAATGCGATGTCCAGTAATTGCTTCTCTGCAGTGCCATTCATGTAAAGTCTGCACTTCATCATCGCAAAAACAAATAGCTGCGCCTCCGTCCCTCTCTCCCTCCCACTCTCTTCCATGCAGACTCGCCATCTCTCCGCCAACACAACTGCTGCTTCTCTGTTTGTTCTTCGTCTGTTGTTTGGATGAGCGCATATCATTTTTCAAGCGTTTTGTTTTTGGGGGGGAGAACGCCTCCCGTTTGACGGTCGTACATGTCTGACGAGGATCCTGCCCCTTTCCCCAAAATATCATATCCAGGTGGAATTCTTTTGCTCAAGAGCCAACACCAAGCGAGCTCATGAATGGTCCGAAACACGTCCAGGTCGACAATCAGAGAAACACATTTATCAAAAGTGATCCAATCCAAGCTTCAGACTTCATGGCTCTGGATTCCCGGAGACTCCGATACTGTTCCCTCACTCACTTCCGGTTCCAACACTCACTTCCGGTTTTCACGCGTCACTTCCGGTTCTCACACGTCACGTCCTTGCAGGTGTGCACGGGTTGCGGGAGGAGTTCAAGCTGCTGCGGGACCTGCTCACGGAGTACGACCCCGCGGCGCGTCCCGTCATGAACCTCTCCGAGGTCGTCGAGATCCGCATGGGCGTCGCGCTCTTCCAGATCCGAGAACTGGTACGTTCGAGTCGCGCCACTCGCGAGCAGGTCGCCGGGGGTGGGGGGAAGACGTTTCGAACACGACAGTCGCGATCAGGTTGGGCGGGTTCACTCCGAACACCACTCCCCAGCAAAACAACGTTCGACTCCAAACAAGAACTGCGTGGCCCGCGGAAAAATCACACCTCAAGTTCCGTGTGCCATTTCCGTTCGAAAACCTGGCAGGCATTGGTCACTACCATTTTTTCAGGAAATGAGGCCAGTTTTCGTTTGCAGTTTCACACTGTCAAAGCGTCACAACAAGAACACCAAGCAGTGTTGACACGCGCCGAGCCACAACCACAACCCTCATAATTCATGAAAAGAGGCATCGAAACAGCAAACAACCTCAAATGGTTCTGGTGGGCCGAAGAGTCTGAAAGAACCTGGGAAAAGATGCAAACAGTGAAAAAAGAACACACGCGCCAATTCTTGGCAATGGAACGGAAGTCCTTTTTGCTTCGTGCACGCAGGAAAAAGCGTCACAACCCACGCCCGTGAGCTGTGCACTCCTGTTCTCCTTTGAGCACGGAGCAACATATTTTCACAGACCCATTCCCCTCATCAGATTCTACAACGTGGAAACCTTCGCACGGCTCCAACAAAACACATCAAAACACAGTGAGGTTCCGGCACGAGACTCGTGCCTCGGTCCCCAGGGGTTGGGTCGTCCGCTCCGGAGCCTCTCGAGTCGCGGGTCACGATGACGCCTCGACGCAGGTTGTTCACCACAACAGTAATCTCATCACGCGAGATGGACGCTGCATCGATTCCCTCCATTTGTCCGACATGTTCGTCTTATTCAATTGCACGCGCTGCGCCCCATCTCTGCTGCTCCCAGACTGATTGCACTCTGGGGACGGTCCTATGATGTTTACATCCAGCAGGGCAAAGAAATGTTCACTGAACACGAAGGCGCGGGTCAAAGAGAATGACAAGCTCTGTCCTCGAGGTGTTTGTGCGGATGTTGAATCCCGGGTCATTGACGCTGCTCGGTGACACGAGGGCCACACAAGGGTGTGCTTGCGACTCAATGACATCCGTTTTTTTTTCTTGCTTCCCTCACCACAGGACGAGAAGCATCAATTTGTAAAAAGTAACATTTGGATCCAGATGGTGAGAACACAAGCCAAACGTGAATTCGGAGTTGTGACAACTCCGTTGCAGTCCGATGTTGTGGCGCTTTCAGGAATGACACGCATGTCAATCCCAAACAAGTTTGGTCTTTCGAGACAGTTGGTCACTGCATCGATGCAGTTTGTGTCCTGGTCGTGTCAGGCTGCGCTTTCTCCTTCTGGACGTTCTCTAGAGCAACTCAACTCACACACAAGTGTGCGCAACTCACGCACACACTCGCACACACCCGCACTCGTCGCACTTCTTGTTTCAGAACAGCCTTCTGAGCCTTTTGTCGTCGCTCTTGAATCAAGAATGGTTGCGTTTCTTGCTGAGCACAAATGCGCAGGTTTTAAAGATTCACTCTGCTCTGCTCATTTCAGGACGAAAAGAATCAGTACCTGCAAGTGAACGCTTGGTTTCAGTTTGTAAGTACAACTTGCACTGCGGCTCACTCTAATTCCTGCTTTTCTATCATTTCAGCATGAAAATAAACAATATCTTCAAGTGAATGCTTGGTTTCAATTTGTAAGTCTAGTTGTTTCTTCCTCTCCTCCACTCATTTTTTGGTCCGGGATTTGCTCAACTTTTTGCAGTTTTTTTCCGTGGAGTGTGTCGCTGCACCATCTCCCTCCAGCTGGTGGTCGATCCCCCCAACCGCCCAACCGGTGTGAAGTGCTTTGTGGAATTTGTTCAATTGACACCTTCGAGCCATGTTACGTTTCTGTTCAGAAGCAAAAGTGAAGAAGTAAAATGTAAAGTAAAAAGTTCCAAGTCTACACAGAGACGACAAGCTGCTGTTGTAACTTCTGCGAAGCATTTTAGCGTTCGTCGTTGTGTTTCCAAACGGTTTCGAGTTCACGTACACGAGTCAAAACTGCTCACGGTCGTGTCACGTCTCTCACGACGGGATTTGTCTTGCAGCACTGGACGGACCCGCACCTGTCGTGGAACGCGACGGCGTACGGCGGCCTCACGCGGCTCCGCATCCCGTCCTCCCGGGTCTGGGTCCCAGACATCGTGCTCTACAACAGGTCTGTCGCACACACACACACACACACACACACACACACACACACACACACACGTGCACACACACACATGCACACGCACAAAACGTCAGTCAACAATTCACGAAGATCAGCTTGCGCCACTCCCAGCACAGCACGAGTGTCGGTCCATCCACAGCTCAGTAATCTCAATCACGCCACCCGCCCAACTCAATCAACGTGCACACCCAAACAATGGTCAACGACACCACACGTGAAACAGACACAATTCCAACTTGCTGATGAATGCGTGCACTCCTGACACCTGAGTAGCATTGGTAGCTCACAACAGATGAACAGTGATCCACGCTCTAACCTTTGGCGAGTTTTAGCAAACAGCCCGCAACCTGGAAACGTAAATGCAAACGTAACTTTTGCCCATCACAGCATACCAAAAGTTACGTGTGCGTTTCCATGGTTGCGGGCTGTTTGCTAAAACTTCCCCTTGTCTCGCACTGCAGCGTGGACGAGACGAAGCCGGCGACGGAGATCTTCCCGGAGACCAACGCCATCGTGTCCAACAACGGCTACGTGCTCTGGGTCGTGCCCGCCATGATCAAATCCTCGTGCAAAATCGACGTCACCTACTTCCCCTTCGACATGCAGCGCTGCCCCTTGAAATTCGGCTCGTGGACCTACGACGGATTCCAACTGGATCTGATTAACCTGAAGGAGAGCGGAGACTTGTCCAAGTTCATTCCCTCCGGGGAGTGGGATTTAGAAGGGATGCCCGCAGTGCGCAACGAGGACTATTACTCGTGCTGCCCAGAGCCGTACGTGGATGTGACATACACCATCATTATCAAGCGCAAACCCATGTTTTTCACGTACAACTTGGTCTTCCCGTGTGTGCTGCTCATGGGCATCGGAATCCTCGTGTTCTGCCTGCCGCCCGAGTCCGGGGAGAAGGTGTCGCTCGGGGTCACCGTGCTGCTTGCCATGACCGTGTACCAGCTCCTGATCGCCGAGGCGATTCCGCCCACTTCTGAAGTCGTTCCCTTGATAGGTGCGTGCGAACTGCAATCTGCTTCAAACTTTCTCAAGAGGTACAATCCTCTCGTGGGATGAAGCGAACGTCACATCTTTTGTTGCGCCCACACAGGAAAGTCAAAGTTTGGGCGGGAAGCAGACAGGGGATTGGTCCGTCCATTGTTGTAATGTCAGTTTTCGTCCACTCTACAAAACTTAGCAACCGAGTTTGATTTCAAGATGCATGTTGACTCTGCTCGATGTTGACATCCAGCCAACCGTCGACGTTTACATGCAGTCAAACTTTCTGCACAAACAACATTCAATGACATCAAACAACATGCACGCGACGTCTTGACTTCACCCCACCCCGGCACCTGTATCTCTGTTGTGAACTGCAAGTCTCTTCGCATTCTTGTTGTTGCAGGTCAATTTTTCGGCGCCACTATTTTCCTGCTGTCGCTGTCGTCGGCGATGACGGTGCTCATCATGCGCGTGCACTTCAGCGGGGAGCACGGCGGCAAGGTGCCGCGCTGGCTGCGCAAGGTCGTGCTCGTCTGCCTCGCGCGCGTCGTGCGCATGCACAAAACGGCCGCCGAGACGTGCAAGGTCAGCGTCCCGACCCAGGACTGGCTTTGTGTTATTGGCGCACGGCAATTCTCTTGCCGTCAAATTGAGACACCGAGCAACGCGCCCTCTCTCCCAATCGATCTGGGGGGGAAATGCGGAACGCCGGATCAAAGTCAGCCGTGCGCCTTCCCATCCGAAACAGCCAACATAATTGCAAATGGTTTCTTCCGTGAACAATTAAATCAAAGCAAATGAAGGAATTTTTGCATAATCTCCCGCTTTCTGCAGCGGAAGACTTGCCCCACATTCGTCAATCGCGACTGTCAATGCATGATCACAAGTCCGGCTCAAACGCATGCTGCCTGCTGCTGCTCAAAGAAACGTTCTCGTTTGAGCGCGAGTGTCGCTTGCCAAAAGCTAACCTTCATCAAAGAAAAAAAATTGAAACCCCACAACCCGTTTGGCCGCATTTTAATTCCGCCTCTCAATCAACAAATTCTTCCAGCTTCTTTTCGCTTTGCGATTGCGCGTTCGTGTCTGCACGAAACTATAATTCGGAGCTTTTCAATTCATGCCACCAACACAACAGAGGAGGGAGCGAGTGCAGGAAATTTTGGAAGGATGCACTGAAAACCATTGTTTCAGTTCTTCTGTGAGTCACCTTTGTCACACTGTTTTTGTCACTGCTTCGTGTGACATTTCTCCATTCATGTTATCGAAATGTGTGTGCGTACCGTAGGCCTTTGAATCTTTTTGAGCAAATTTTGTTGAAGCAAATTTTCTGCCTCACGTCAGAAAATTTACACTGTACAAAATTCACCTTTCACATGCAGGTGAACACGCACCAGCTTTCTGTGTTTTATTCAATTCACGGATCCATTTTTCTGTCGACTTCCGTTTCAAAGAGAGGTTCACAAACGTCGGTTTTACAGGGCAAAGTTTTCACCATTCTCATTCCATCTTCCTTCATCGCCCACACACACAGGATTATTTCCCAGTGAAAACTTCCACCACGGTAGCTACTCATACAAACAATGCAAAACCTTTGGTTTTTAACATTCTTGAAATGCAGTCGTGGGTGTGGCCTTTGCCTGTCATGTTGTCTAGATGTAAAAACGTGTGGAGCGTGCACGGGTAGAGCAAACAAAAATAGAGATCGTGTCATTGTGGATGCACAAGTTATTTTCTGCTACTCTTACGGTTCAATAGACACTGATGCACACACACACACACACACACACACACACACACACACACACACACACACACACACACACAGGAAAAGCTTGCGGTGATTCTATAAATCAGCTTGTGCGGCTTGCATGCATGATGCTCACTTTTCACAAGTTAACAGATGGTTTCACGCCTTTTCTTGAAAATTATGCACGAATCCGCGCCAACTCATTTTCATATTTTTCCTCTTTCAACCCCGTTCGCTTCAGCTGCTTCACCAACCTGGCTCGCACGTGCCAGATTTTTTCCTTGCTCTTCTTTCATTCTTCATTTTCTGGCAAAACATCAAATCTTGGATCTCTTTTTTCGAAAATCCCAGAGCGATGTTGCAGGACAAAATGTTGAGAAAAAGCGAAGTAATTATATTCGCCACCCCATTGCACCGTTCCTTTCAAAGCAAGCGGACCCGTGTTGACATTTCGCTTTCCGTTCGCTGTCAGACTCGGGACTACGAGACGGACCTGTCCGGAGGCAACATGTCGCTGCTGAACCACCGCGCGCACGCGCACCACCACCAGTCCGTCATCTCCAAGGACGACGCCAACTGCGAATGTGAGTGCAACGAACGGGCCCTGGGGGGGGGGGGGGCGCATTTCGCTGCAAAGACTGGCATTCGGTATTTCCCAAAAGCTGCCACAAGCGCCTTGCTTTGCAATCGGAAAAATTGTGGGTCTTGTTTGATAGACACCAGATACGATACAAGCAGAACTGCCCTCAACATGACAACTTCTACCTTTCAAGTCAACACCATTTCAACCGGTCTTCGGCTTCAGATGCGCCTTCGTTTCCTTGACTGTGAACGTGGCATTTCAGGCAACATCCTCCTCAACACGATCGTCGATCGGCGCGGGCACCCGATGCAGCACCGCCTGCGCCGCCAGAACCTCGAGCACAACCACTCGGCGTTCGGTGGCCACGACAACACGGACCTCACGGACAACAACGCCGTGCTGGGCGAGCTGCTGGCGCACGTGCGGCAGCTCAACGAGGAGATCCACCAGCGCCACATCGGCTCCGACGCCGACGAGCACTACAAGTCCGAGTGGCGCATGGTCGCTCTCATTCTGGACCGAATATTGCTTATTATCTTCTTCATCATGACTGTTTTCACCTGCGTTGTGATTTTTGTCAATGTTCCTGACCAATGAGAAAAGTGGGGCACAAACCAGGTGGTGCGACTTTTTGCCACGCGCAGGCAAATCCGACGGGAAATTTGGACGGAGATGGGATTTATTTGATGTCACTGAACGCCATGTTCTGACGCTGTCTTGCAGGTGAAGGGAAGTCTACAAAGCCGTGTGGTCGTTGGACCAACGGTGTCGAATGGAACAAGCTCGGGTCTTGATTCACCAAACGCAAAGCCTTGTGTGTTGCGGTGCAGGTCGTAATTTCCGAATCTTGTGGAAAACTTGTTTTGTCAACAACAACGCATAATTCCGAGAAACGACGGAAACAACACTTGCAGTTGGTGAAGATTGCCATTTGATACACTTCTTATGGAAACTTTTCACGAACCCAATTTTGTAACCCGACCGTGTAAATAATGTTGATTGTGTCTCCAGCAACTTCGCTGTCCGCACTCAACACATCCGTGGCTCCTCTGTCTCTTCACTCTTTTCATTGTGCACCAAAACATCACGAAAGCACCTATCATCCTCTCATCTGTCGCAGTCAACATCTGAATACACACACTGTACATGTACACAAATATCTTTCAGACGTTGACCTTGTACATAATGTAAGAATGTAAGATGCCTTGCACGTGTAGTCTGTGTCTGAATACTGCGATGTCGTCTTCGCGTGACCGTTACGTAAGTGCTGGTCTCCCGCAGAAGCCGTGGGGTGCACGGACTCGCTACGTCCCATTGACCGAAAAGGTCTCCTGAGCAACAGCGACAGTAATGGACACGCCGAGCGCGGACGTGGACGCGCAGCCTGAACCAAACCAACAGGGGGCCCAAAACAAAGCTGAACACCACAAAGGGCACATAGAATTCCAGACCTGTTCAGCTCAATTCAACACATCTTGCGCGAGACCATGCGAACCTTTTTTTACACACTCATTCCTTTCAACATCCAGCGCGAATCTCAACAGAATCGTCACGTCCTGACGTCACACGTCCACGCACTGCGTTTCGAGCTGCCGACCTGCTTCACTTTGATTCCACACGTGATGAGGAAACTTTTTCACTGTTTTCGCTGAAACCCTGCAGATTGTAACTAACTTTTGAATCCGTGTACTTCAATCTGTTTTGCATTTCACGTGTTCACGTGTAAACTCCGTGGAATTTGTACTTTGAGAGAAACTGGTCGTCGTCTCTTCATCGTCTATTCGCCAGTTACGTGCGGCGCAAACCCCTGACGTACAGTTGGGATAATCGCTGCAAAATGTTCTTCTTCGCTGACGTTTTGCGAAGCCACGAAGAACAAAAATGGTCAATTTCAGAGAAGGTTTCTGGTTTGTGCAGTCATTTCTTGGTCAGCTGTCACGTTGGAGAGGTGTGCTGCAGCCTGCAGGACCCACTCACATGTGGGGGACCATTTTCTGCACGGGTGGCGTTCAACGACGGGCTTCAGCCGAGCAGTCTGAGGAATCTGCGAGGTTGAGTCCATCTGCAGTTCAGCTGGAAAGTCAATGTCCAATATGGTGACTGTTGGTGGGAACAACTTGTGACAACCTGCTGATGTGTTCAGTTATCAAGCTGGGCTACTCTGACCAACACAATCGTTCGTTCAAACACTCACATCTCACAGACGAGGGTTGCCACAAAAACATTCACCTCAAACTCCGAAGTAAGAATCGATGTCAAACGAGATTGTGACATCAAGAAATGAAGCAAGCATTGTTTGCCGTCTCACCAGGGCACCCCAAAACGGGTTGTTGTTCTTGTTCCCCAAAGAGAGCCCTGTGTTTCAGGCCACTTTCTTTCACTTTGGGGAGGTGTGATAAAGTGGCAGTGTACTTGGCGAGGTCAGCTCAGAGGTGCGGGCACCAGACAGTGCGATAGATACACCTCAGACACAACCCGACAACGAAGAGAAGGAGACCCTCGTCTGTGAGAACACGTTGGGCTGAGCAACCGCCCACTTCGTGAGCTGAGAACATGTCACAAACAAGCAACTCTTGACTTTTATTCCTACTTTGCTGTCAGAAACCAATTTGAAACTATCCCAATGAAAATGAAAATGCACCAGACGACAGCTGGAAAAATTATCAATTCTGTGAAAAACTTGTTCCACTTGATCAGTGGAAATAAATGATGACATCACAATCTGAAGGTTGTTCATTCACACAACTCCGGGGAGGTTGGTCGGAGGTGGAACTCAGCCAACAACTGTACTGACTTTTTCGACCAGAAGCTTGCATGGAAGAAATTTTTGTGTCCGTTATTTTTTCCCGTCGCCCAACGCTTGGCGCCAAAATTTCCTCTCAACCCGCAGTAGCAACATAGTTGTAGCAACACCGCTGCGTCACAAACCGCGACGTCGAGATGATGACGTCAAGTTTCCCGCGCTGAGATCATCTGGAGGTCAAGGTCGATACCCTGGATTTTATTTGGCGCGTTTTCACCGGTTCATAGTGCAAAGCGTTGATCTGCAGAGCCAAAACCAATGTCACAGGCATGAAAATGCGCGACTGGGCGTGAAGTGATTCTTTGCGCGTGCAGAACTCCTGAAACGAAACCTGTGTTCGGATGAATCGATTTCCGAGGTTCAACTGAAAGGTGAGGTGAAATGAAACATTCAAATGCCGGTTGTTTTGTTGTCGCGCAATCTCAGAACACCATGCACACAACCAGATCCAACCAAGTTTTGTTTTTAAAGCCCACGATCTCCCTTGATGCCAGACCTGTTTTCTTTTGGTGTGCAACGTGAGCAAGGTTTCCTCGGTGCAACCTCGATGCCCACAAACTCAGAGATCAGACATTTCAGATTTCGCACAGGGCCACTGGGTGCTCTTTGTGCCCAAATTTCAACCCAAGAACGAAGATCTGGTCCACTATGACCAATCACAAGATTCGTGTTTCCGAAAACCTGTGGAAAGTCTTTCTCAGCTCAGCTGCTCCTCACAGACTTCTCCCGGACCGGTAGATCCACCAAGATGGAGGCCAGCTCGCCCCTGACGCTGCTGACCACCCCGCACGAAGACTGGCTGGATATCGACGACCTGAGTCCCTCGCTGCCCGACGTGTGTCTGCAGGACGTGGAGAGCGTCGTGTTGCTGGGGACCCTGGCGCAACAACAGCAGCAGCAACAACAACAGATGCCGAGTCAACACAACTTGCAGTCTCACTTTGGTGCGATCCCTTTGCTTCCATGAGAAGAGCAAACTTTCGACCGCGAAGCCTTGAAAAAAAGAGAAAACTCAATTCGCTGCGTCTTCAAATACTCAGACCGCTTGTCCACGACACAACTTTGTGTTCCATGCAACCCTGACGAAACTGACGCTTTTCGAGCTACAGACAGACAGACACATGCGGCGCCGCACGTGTTCTGTTTCCAAAGTTCTTGTCAAGAACCTGCCTCGTGCCTAAATAGTGGTCCAGATCATCCGTGGACGTGTGGCACAGTTGATGCACATTGTAGATTTGGTTCACACGATGACACGCCTGCCGTCGGTTTCCCAATGGCACTTGTCACCACAACATCAATATTTTCAGATGTCCCAGCCAGCGACTACCACACTCGCAGCAACGACACAGCGAACAACGTGGAGTACGTGAGCTACGTGCCCACGTCGCTCTTTGACTTTCCTGCCGACATGTTCCAGGAGCCCGGCCTCACTGCCTACGACTCGCCCGTAGAAAGTGAGTAAACCTGGGCGTACTGGGCGGACTCCGCATCAGTGAATACAGCATGAGGCCAGTCTCAGCCATCGGGCGGGCAAAACTGTGATTTCTTCACCCCGCACACTTCCAGGTTTGTCGGAGTGCAGCAGTTTGTCCGGATGGAGTGACTCGGAATCCAGGAACTCCAATGTACAGGTGAGATCCAGAGGCCACAGGGAATCGAAACTTCGTCGGCTCTGCAACCTGACCTCCTCATGGGACCTGGCCTCCATGGTCCCCAAACCAAAAGGGCAGGAACGCTTCAACCTCCTCACCACATGAATGGTCGTAAACCCAACCCGAGCCGTTTCCATTTCAGATGGAGAGACGCGGTTCGCAGAGCCCCACAGCCTTCTCCTACTTCATCAACTCGTTCGACGAGAACCAGCTTGAGCCCCACAGGTTTTCAACTGCCACATTGGATCAACGCAAGGAAGGTGTGTTATGACATCCCCCGTTCGCAAGACGAAAGCCAACAACACCTGACCGTGCCTTCCAAGCTCTCAGCAAGGAGACAACCATAAGTTTGAAACGCTGAGGTACGAGTACTGTCCTCTCTCGCGTGAGCTCCATCGTTTGAACCAGCCACACCTTTGCAATTGCGCAGAGCCGCGGCGAGTGGGTGAGAACTGGAACAACAAGCAGCTGAAGCGACCCAAGAACGGCTTCATCCGGTTCGCAATGAAGTACCGGAAGTGCGTCGCCGAGGAGCACCCGAACAACGACAACCGCGAGATCTCGCGCATTCTCGGCGTCCGCTGGAGAAGACTCACCGACGCTGAGCGCTTCACCTACGAGTACGTGCAGAGGAGACGCGCGTCTTCAGCCGCGCACAGCCGCTTCACGCGCAATTTTGTCAACGTAAAACGAAAGCAAATTTCTGCTACCTGCGATCTCTTCCGTGCCCATCTGATATACACCAAAAGGTCACGTCAGACGCGTCTCGTGGCAAACAGATCTTCGGAACGTGGAAGCGAGAAATGTTCTGAAATTCAAGGCAGTTCCACGAAGCTCCACTGTTCACAGTAAACACATTAGGACAGTTCACCAGACCTTTTCGTGGAACACCAACTAGAATGACAGTCGAAATGGCCGGGTTCCCTGCACACTGGCCTCTCGGGTCACCCCGCCGCTCCTCTCGCTGCAGGATCGAGTTTCACCGCGAGATGGCGGAGCGCAAGCGCGCGCACCCGGACTGGAAATACGGCGGCTCGCGCATGGGCCACGAGCTGCAGCCGGTCGAGCCGATCCCGTCCCGACTCCGCCCACGCGACACGCTCAAGCGCAGAGCCGTGAGTACTGACCGCACTGAGCCGTGAGTACTGACCGCACTGAGCCGTGAGTACTGACCACACTGAGCCGTGAGTACTGACTGCACTGAGCCGTGAGTACTGACCGCACTGAGCCGTGAGTACTGACTGCACTGAGCCGTGAGTACTGTCTACACTGAGCCGTGAGTACTGACCGCACTGAGCCATGAGTACTGATTGCACTGAGCCGTGAGTACTGACTGCACTGAGCTGTGAGTACTGACCGCACTGAGCCGTGAGTACTGACTGCACTGAGCCGTGAGTACTGTCTACACTGAGCCGTGAGTACAGACCGCACAGAGTGCAGTGCTCTGAGCACTGACCGCTCTTCAGACTTCCGCAAGACGACAACGTCCGAACAAGACAACCGCACAAAACTGCACGAGCGCCGGACTGCTCCAAAAATCAACTGACCTCAACCTTTCTCTGTCCAGACCGCAACAGACTCGCACTTTTCCACTGCCCAGGTTTGAAAGTCAGTCAGCCGCACCCAGGAAACCTCACCTACAGCAGTTTGATTTCACTCCAGCAATTCTGGCGTGACTCGAGAATCCACTGCAGACCATCAGTTGACCCCGCGCTCGACATGGGGGATACAACTTGGGGAAACGTTTTGCGCAGATCCCGCGCCTGACGCGGCCGTACCGGCGCCGGAACCGAGCCGCGGCCCCCGGGAGCGAGACGGCGCCGCAGAGCTGGGTGCAGTGCGACCGCTGCAACAAGTGGCGCTGCCTGCCAAGCGGCGTCGACGCCAGCCAGCTTCCCGACAAGTGGTGAGTTGAAAACGTGCAACGGACGAAGGTAAAGGCACCACAAAGGGATGACACTCCAGGTGTCTTCCTGACAAAGAACATCCCTTATCTTTTTCAAAGTCCAACATCAGAGCCCTTTTGTCCTATCCAGAGCCTTGCGAACGCAATGCCCTCAACACAACAGCAGCTCTCCCTCCTGAGTCTGGAACTCACCGCAGCGCTGATCGGTGAGAAGCGTGCTGTAATGCTCACATTTTTCCCTCCATAGGTTCTGCGAGATGAACTCTGGAAAGGAGAGCGACTGTGCGCTGCCCGAGCGACTGACGGACGAGGAGGGGGAGAGTCCGGCGCATTCCCCATCGCACGGCTCCCTCAGCCTGACCTCGTGCAAACCGGAAGCAACAGACCCCGCCCCTTGTGCGAATTGAGGCTAACACTGCACTGAAGTGCACACGTTCCTTGCGTCCGGATGAATGGGTTTGCCGGTAGGTCCGGGCTTTCAAACACCAACAACACATTGCGTCAAAAGTTTTCAGATGCCGAAACAGAATATCTGCGTGTCTGGTGCACCGTATCTCAACCCTCACGACCGGCTGTGCCTGACCTCTTCTCCTTCTTTCCTCAGGCTGCCAGAGGCAACTACACAATTTATTGTTTCCATCAGGCCACTTTGTGCCGCAACTTATCGTCGTTGTATTGCATCAGGAGAATCATGAATCTATCGTGCGGTGAAAAGGCCATGCAGCCAGATGCGAACTCTTCTCTGTGGTTCTACGAAATGATTTGTACATATTGCAATTTGTACTTAAATTATGCAATGCAATACTTTTGCTGTGGCTCTATTGAGCCAAAAATGCGTGTACAGGTCCAGTAGGGCAACACTGCAAGACTAATTTATTGTAAGATAAATTTATTCTGGCGAAACATCGAACAAAACCCACAGATGCTGTTGTACAATTTTCCATACAACAGCGATGAAAACGCAACGCACTGAACACAAGCGCATTCCCAACCGCGCACGCTTCCTGCGGTCATGATAGAACCATGAAGGCCGTCACCCTGTTGACCAGAAATTGGTCATTTCTGCAGGCTGGGGTCGTCAACCCCATCCCCGCCACAAACAACCGGCGGGTTGTTCTCCCCTGACGATCATGGCCTCAGCTTTTACCTTTTCGACAAACAAACGACCCGACTCGCTCGTCACGTGAGTCTGGGAAGAGAAGTTGACGGATCAACACGACAGTTCAGAAGCGAGTCCCCAGTAGGGTTTTGTCCGATGCGATGCATTTTGACAAAATGTTTGTAGTTGAGAAGTTTTCAAAGGCAGCGAGGCAAACCGAATGCTGTGAGAAGTTCTGAAATCATGTCTGAAAAGTGAATTGGTCAGATTTTTCTAAAATCACCCTCTTGTGACACGCAAGAAAGTTCAAAGCTGCTCTGTCGATCATTCGGTTCGTCTCGTGCTGTGGCCCTTTGGCTTTGCCCGTCCCGCGTGAACTCCCTGTGGCAAAGCGCTGCACCCCAGGTCCGCTTTTTGGGACGCCTGTTCTTTATCCCACCAACCTACGGTGCTCTGTGCTTGTTTGCAATTTGTAAATACGTTTTGCTGTCGCAGACAGCCCAGTTCTCAAAGTTTTTTTGCACTCGCGAGGTGAGCTCATTCTCTTGCCTTGTTCATCGAATTCGCGTTTTGAACGAGATGCGCAAAACGCGTTCACAGTACGCGCCAATAAAAGCCTTCACCGTCGCAGAAACAATGTTTTCAGTGAGCCTGCACAAAGGCTGTCTGTCCGTACCTGCCGGTGTGGCGTAGTTTTATGAGGCGGTAGACTATCTGTCGTCGGGTGGCGCGGGCTTTCTGTACTTGCACTGGATCCAGACGCGGTACATCTTGAGCTGGCGCCCCCTGTTGACCTGGAGCCGCCTGTCGACGAGGTTCTGCTCCTCCTGCAGCCCCGACGCCGTGAACAGCTCCCGCAGGTCGTCTGTGGTAAAGTAAACAAAACCGCTGCAGATCTACGGTGAGGTGCTCATGTTCACACAAAACAAGAACACCTGGGAGTGCCGACCCTCATGTTCATGAACATCAGTGCTTCAAGGCGAATACTTGTTGGCCTGTCGAGCCCCTTATTCGAGTTTTGAATGCGTGAGGTACAACACCTTGAGTGAAGAAGTAGACTCGCGTGCCGTCACTCCGCACGTAGAAGTTTTCCTGCAGGCACTTTCCTGAAACAGACCATCGACTGAAACTGACCACAGTGCTTTTGCTCGGCTGACCAACTTTCTCGACATTTCACGTCAACAGAAAAAAAAAAAAAAAAACTTCCCGTCTCAGTGGCTTCGCTCACGGAGAAATGGCAACAACACAGTTCGCATCTGGAGCTTCAGCTGCTCGCAACTTGCAGAAGAGAAGTTGTCGGAAAACATCCGTGGTTTCGAAACATGTGGAGGCGGCTCCAGGGTTCCCGTTCAGGTCGCGCAAGTTGCGCTGGCGTCACGCGATAACGGTTCAAGCCACGAATTCTGAAACACTTCACTGGTCTGAAGAGAAAAGTTGGGGGGGGGGGAGGGGGGGCGGTTGACAGACAGACCTTGCTTGAAGCGGAGCTGCGCCATGTCGTAGCGCCCGTAGTCTCTGAGCAGGATGCGCCCGCCCGGCTTGAGCAGCGTCGCCAGCCGCGCCACCGTCGCCTGCATTCTGAAAGACATCATCAGTTGCACGCTGCCGCTCTCACTCGGCAACACAATTCAGATCACTGTGTACAACGCTTCGTTCACGACTGGCTCCCTGGACTCAGGCTCGCAAAAGCGGTAATTCTGTTGTCCCCTTCCCCAATAACTGGCTGTGGCTGTGAACGTGATAGTGCCTGTGACAGTTTCATTCTGCGGGATAAAAGAGAGCGCACTTGTTCGGGTGGATGGCGGAGAGCACGAAGATGAGAATGACGACATCCAGGCTTCCTGCCGGAAACGGAAACTGGGCGTCAGGGCTGGCGACGTCACACACGAAAGCGCTGCACCGGGAGACATCGTAGTCAGGGTGCTCCTGCAACGTGAAAGTCAATCAGAACGTTGCGAAATCAACAAAGCAAAATGACACGCAGGTGTCGTAAAAACGGAAATCTGAACGACCAAGTTCAACCCACACAGCGGACAATGTTGATTGGAGTTGAACGCGCAAGCAGCAGGAGAGTCGTGGTTTTATGCAGAAAAGTTGTCGATTCCCACACCACACATCATCATCTAGCTTCAACTCTGGGGTGGGAGCCACTCTGTGGACGGCGGGAAGTGTCGACGGAGCCGGGAGAAAGGGTGAGCGACTCGGGAAATCCTCGAAACGGGCAGGGGAGTGTTCCGATGGAGCCACAGTCCCTCGTGAGGAGGCCCAGACGACGCCCACGGTCACGGGATGACGTCAACTAGAGGACTGCAGCAAGTCCAGCAGTAACTCACTTTGACCAGGTCGATGGCAGTGGCGGAGAGATCGCAGCAGTACACGAAAAGACCGGGGTCACTGAAAATATGAACACAATACGCCATGTCGTTCAACGCAAATTCGTGCAGACTGTACGGTCAAACAGTTGGGATGAGTAGAGGTGTGGCCGAGGAACTCACTTGTTTGTCTGCAGCACAGGGAACACCGTGTTTCCCACTCCACACCCCACCTGAAAATACATTCATGAATGTTTCAATGGCAAAACGACACCTTTTTATCACTTGAAACGTCAAAAAAGGGACTTTTTGGAATCAAATTTCCCTGCTCTGCTCGCCAAACCCATCACCTCACCTCGAACACACGGAAGGTTGCCGACTGGCCTGGAAACGCCTCCGATGTCGCGGCTGCAGGAGATTCCTGCTCACTGTCCGCATGTGGAGCAGTGGGGTTTGCGACCTCACTTTTTCCTTCGTCTCCAACGTGAGCAGGTGCGCTCGAGTTGGCGGGGCCTGGCTCTGCGTGCACTTCCTTGGGAATGTCTGTCGGCAGCTTCACCCCCGGGGCCAGCTCGGGGAATTCTGTGAACAGCCACTGTCGGTCCTTGAAGAATTTGTTCTGGTGTTGAGTGTAGAACTCGTCCCAAAATTTATTTGCCTCCTTTTCGTATTTCTCTGCAACAGAAAAGGAAAAATAGCACATCAATAATCAGTCAAATATCCCCTCCCCTCTCTGTTTGACTCGGCTTCGTCCTGAACACTATGCGCTCTGCTGTCTGCGGAACTCAATCGCGACTTGGAGAACAGGAAGAGAAGTGAGCTGAACCCTGCATATCCGGCGGGACGACGGTTCGCGAGTTCTCGTCGACCTTCCTCTGCGCCTCCTCCTCCTGCTCCGCGTCCCAAACGACGTTGTCCCTGCAAACAACAGCACATTGTGCAGACATCCTGGCAGCTTCACGTCTGACTTCAACAACTTTTCTGACTGAATTGGTCAATTTTTCTGAAACGATGACCGCAACACATCTTTGAGGACAACAGTCGACCGCTTTGGGGCTTCAGGATCTACTGTTACACTGAGTAAAGATCTGTAGCAGAAGATCTGTTGTTCCGTGGACACCGAGTGTCACGGTCCCAAGTTGATTCCAGATTTTGATAAACTTACCAAGCATTATGCTCGAAGACTTTTTGCGGATCGGTCAACAGTCGACCTCCGAACTGGGGTCTCTTATCTGCCATACTTCTGATCTGACTGAGATGCGAACAACGATGAAATAGAGTTCGACAGAAAAGCGTGACATGTCTCATCTGTACCGTTCAGTATCGCCGTCATAAACCGCGGGATTTTGTGCGCAGCGACAAAGCCCGCCAAACTCAAGCCTTTCTACGGATTCACACAGTTGCAGTCAATTGAAGGAGGTGGTCGATTGTGTCTTCGTACAACGGGGGTGCCACCGTGTATTGTCCGAACATCAATTTTCTTGACTCACCAAAGGCTGTCTAGACAGGTTCAAAACCCAACAAAACACTGTTAGCCTCATATTTGGTTTATACAAGGTTCCAAACATGAGGGTGACAGTGTCTGGTTGGATTTTGCAAGTAGTGCAAAAAAAAAAATTGTTTTGGAATGAAGTTTTGCTGTAGGTAAATCTGAAAGAAAGGAAAGTGAACTGACATGAATCCCTTCTTTTATATTCTGTCAGAACAATTTATTTACTTGTCATAGATTGTGAAAAATGTAAAACTTTGTACCAAATAAATATTGACACAGACTGCAAAAACATTTGTATTACCAAGGAGAAGAAGCACCATTTTATTTGGAGTAAATCTCAACCTTCGAAAATTTCTGGTAAGAAAACTAAACCCTGTCAGATGAATAGAAAAACAAAATCCTCCCACCTCCTCATAATAGGAACAATGTAGCTCCCCCTTGGTTGAGGTCAAGCCAGACCATGGGGGCCTGGTGTCAAGACCAAACCACTCTACCTTCAGTGTGGTGGTTTGATCAATACCCCCTGCCCCTTGGGTCTGGCTTGACCTCACCCTCGGCGGAGTACATTGTTCCGAAACCCACACCAAATCACTGTTTTCTTTGACGGTGTTTTGGATTCAGCTTCCGTGGTGGCGGTTTCCAACTTCGTTTACCAACGGATCAAGGTGATGTTGAGCCTCCAAGGGTCGGACACCGGGCGAGACCCAAGTCGCCAAGATTTCCCCATCCTGAATCCGAGATCTTCCCTGACCCCCTGGATCTGTCCCCGCTTCCCTGTCTCCCGTGTTCAAACAGTTGCTCCTTCGTTCCAAGTGAACAATTGCAGTTTGTGTCATTTTGATTCTCGTCAACGACAATTTCTCCATTTCTTCACCGGAGAAGAGTTTTGTGTGGGCGGCGTAATGCTAAATTCAAACATTTCAATTGAAATGCATATTCTTGTTGTCAATGGCAAATCCCTTGAAATACGATGTCATTATGGTTCTTTACCAAATATAAGATTTCAATTGAATTTCATAAGAGTACTCAGAACCATCTCTATCATGGCACGAAACGTATTGCGCAAACACAAACTCTTCAAGCTTTCACTCTGAAAAAGGAATGCTGTTTTGGCTTCAAGACGTTCAATGCGGGCTGTTTTGTCTGTGAAAACGACTTTTCTTCCTCAAAATATTTTGATGGAACAAGGCCGTTCGGGGTTCGCAGCCGCAGTGACGACAAAGCTGAACCAAGTCCCGACAGATGTTTGCTGCCTATTTCTGACAGTGTGCACACAGTGCACACACAAGTTGTGAGGGATCGCCAGGCCTGGTGAAAAAGCGACCAGCTGGTACGTGTGTCTGTGGACCTGTTTTTTGTGCACTGCAGAGGCAACCTGGGAATCAGAAAATACACCCCACCAGAATATTGTCTGCAGGACATTCTTTGGCACATGCAGCTTCCAGCACAAGCACAGGAGATTCCGAACAAAATAGCATCTGACCATGGTCCTGCACAAGAACCTGCAATTCAGATTTGGTGGTGGAGAATGACGGTGGTACCGCCTGACATGGAGGACTTCTGAAGTCGAAACCCAGCAGTGTAAAAGTGTTCCCATGCGTAAAATTTGTGCAGAAAAGCTGACCGTGATTCTTCAAGAACTTTGAAGGCACTTTCTCAGAGAAGCCGGTGTTCATAGGAGTGCCAACTCTCTGGACAGGTTGTGTTGCAATGTGACCAGGACCTCCAAACCCCCCAAAATCATTCCTTTGCTTTGAGGAGGAAATGGCAGTGGATTTCCTCACCTGCCAGACACACTGCTGGGGTCATCACTCTTTTGGATTTTTTCCACACTTTTTCCAATGGTTTTAGACTTCAGACTCCATTGGACATCGGACAGAAAGAGGCAGCGTTGTGATTCTGATCTCGAGACGCGTGCGTCAAGGAACCAGGTTCATTTGCTACCGGGTACAACTTGAACACACCACACACCGTAAAGCCAAACAGCATTGGTTACTGTCTACGTGATCATGGAACGAATTTCGGTGTAAGTGTCGGTCTAAGTCGGTGTGGTGGCGGATGTTAGTTCACCGTTATGTGATCACGACCTTTCTATTTCTGTCAAATTTGCCGGTGAACTGCGTGTGTGTTCCTTCACGCGGTAGCGAACTGTTCAATGCGTGACAGAAGTCAAAGCAATGGCCGTGACCAGTTGAAGTGAAGCCAACGCATCTCGTGTCTTTTCCTGCACGTGTGCAGCGGCCGGGCGGAGGTGGCACCAGGCTGAGCGCAAAGGAATGGAGCCCGAGTTCACATCCGCGCTTCAATTGTGGCAAATAAAGAACGGTGATTATAGAGCTGATTCACACAATGTAGACTGACGTTCAAGCCCGATCCAGACCAGGACCATCCTCTCCAAACTGGACAGTGTAGCCCGTTGCTGAAAGAGAACATTCGTCAAGTCTTGCCTGACGGATTTGATGCTCCTGTGATAATGCACAAAGTTCATAAAAGAAGTCGGCGAATTTTCACAGTTTGTTGAGATTTCTGCGTTCTCGAGATCACTGTTTGGCATTCGCTTTGTCATTTTGCTTTCACAAGGCAAGTCGCATCACATTGGATATTAGATGTAGTACTACAGTGCACAGTTGCAGTGAAAAAACTGTTTGGGATGCAGTGAGATAGAACAAATAGTGAAGTCACGTCTGGTTGCGTAGCAAATACGGGGGTCGAGGTAAAGAAGCAATTGTCAAAACGCGCTCGTAGTTGTTTGTCTTCCGTTGGCGCGCGCGCTGGATCAACTTGATCCTGGTTCAGCCTTCGAACCATCATACCTGAGAGTAGATCCTATCTGTCTGTCTGTCCATTCTCCACAGGCTTGGTTCCTCCTGACCAGACGACCAGGGTTTCTGGTCTCTTTTGATTCCGAGAAGGGGTGGCAGTTTCGTTGGCACAAAGAAATTAGTTTTTTTTTTGTGGCTTGCTCTGGTGGCTTGGAGAATCGGGAGAGCCTTGGACCGCGGCCACTCTCATACCCACTGAAGATGTTTTCTTGTGCTGCAGGTACGTTTCTTCACTTTTGGCGTGTGACAAATTTTGACAGGAAGTTTGGGCCCAAACATTTGCCTCCAACCCGAACCTGACTCCGCTCAAGGTTCTTGTTCAGCCAAATCTGACCTTGCATGTGTTTTGACAAGACGAATTTACAAATCCATGTTGCCACACGACTTTAGTTTCTAAACGGGCGGCTCTCGCTTCCGGCGTGATCCGGCTGAGCCGTTCCTTCACGCTCGCGCTCAAAATTCCGCTTGCATCAAGAGACACGCACACAGCAGAGGCAGGTCCAGAACCCGGTCGGAGGACCCAACCTGCGGTCGTGCCCCGACTCGACCTTCGACACATTTGTTGTGTGAAGAGTTTAGGGATTTGTGAGTCACTGTTTGCTGGTCCAGTTTTTGTGGTGAAGAAAGGCCAAGCCCCAAACACCCCCCTGACTCCGCCTCTGCCCAGAACGGTGCATGACGTTTGCCCAAGGGAACATGCGCTGCATCGGGGACTGCGAAGCAACACTGGATTTGTGACTTCCATCTCAAGTGCAGCGTCCGCGTTTTCAAACACAAGTTAGCATTTCGCGACGATCTTGTGTGTGTGTGTGTGTGTGTGTGTGTGTGTGTGTGTGTGTGTGTGTGTGAGAGAGAGAGAGAGATAGAGAGAGAGAGAGAGAGAGAGAGAGAGAGAGAGAGAGAGAGAGAGAGCAGAGTAAAGGGACGGGCAGATCCTGCGAAGCTCCTGACACTGAGGAAGTTTTGACTCCTCTCACCAAAAATGGAATGCGGGGACAGATCCAGAAACCGAGACCTGTTGGCGCACCAGTGCTTGCGTCAGGGTCCTGGCACGATGTCTTCGCTGCGATGAGCGGAGAGCTGCAGTGATCGTGTTGGGTGCGTGAACAATCACTACAGGACCAGTTCTGCTCAGACCCCAAAAAGGCAGAATCTCCATTTCGCCGCAACTATGGTCTTTGCGGCTTTTGCGAAAGTGAAACGCCAAAAGGAGTCAAGTCCGGTAGCTTTTGCACAGGAGCGAATTGTACACATTTGCGCGTGTACACAGCACTCCTTCCCTCCCTCGCTCATCACTCACTGACGACCACGCAACGGAACCCGGTGCGGACGCGCACGGAACGGCGCGGAGACACGATGCGTGCTCGTACCAGGCGAAGCCAATTGCATTCCACCCCCAGCCTCTTCTCAACTCGCCTTCCTGCCTGCGGTCCGACGTCAGGCAGGAAAAGTCAAAATATTATCATGTATGCCAAGTCTGTGACTCTCCTGTGTACCCTCGCTACAGCAAGGACAAATAGCTTCGGAGGAAAGAGAAGGGTGGCGGTTTAAAAGAAGTGCAAAGTTATATGGCTTGCACTCGAGAGAGTAAGTGAGGTGGCTACTGTACATTTCGCTCGGATGTGACTTGGATACCGACCGCGACCAGCGCTGAATGCATGTGGAATCTTATGCCAAACAAAAGCAATGGCAGCAGAATAAGCTTTTTCTTGTGTGGACTTTCTGAGGAGATTTACGCACTCATCAGCATTTCGTAAAATCCAGGTGAGAAATCTTTCTGCAGTTGTTCTGTCTCCCTGCACGTTGGCATTTTTCTTTCGTTTTGTCGGAACAAATGAGAAAACAAAAAAGAGTGATCACACACACCTCAGACTTGACGATTTTGTTGAAAATGTCTTGCAGAAAAAACGCATTGAGTTTGAGTTTCACTTGACAATGTGCATTGCACCTCTTTGCCAGACACACAATGCCCAAGCAATTGTGAGAAGCAGTGCTCTTCAGATCATTGCTTGTATTTGCAGTCAGGAGAAAAAGCATCATCTTTACATAGTTACAAATCAAACAGTTATGCTGAGGTGATGTAACTGACAATGAAGTTATCTCACATAGGTTAAACACCATGTACTCGCAGCGAGCAGCAAGAACGGTTTTACCATGTTTAGTTGATGATCTGGGGCTTTTGATTCAAGAACTTACCTTGTTGTTTACCGGTGTTAATGGCGCGTGCATGAGTATTGTGAGGAGCGAAAAAGCCTCTGGGAAGACAAACACACCAAAATTGAACGAGCGTTCATCTCTCAAAGGGTTTTGACAAAAACTCGATCCGTCGTGCGGCAAAGGCAGCGAGTCCACAGACCGAGGAGCGCATCATGGAAAGTGCTGAGTTGGGCAAGAAATGTGCACCGCAACGAACCGCAAAACAAGCGCAAAGTTCTTGGTTTTACATTTGGATGTCGGTCTCTGATCTGGGTTTGTTCTCTGTCCGTCGGGGAGTGTCTCTTTGTCATCGGCTTTGAAGAGGACACACCCCAAAACATTGTTCACAATTCGCTTTGCTCAAAGTTGAAGTTAGATGATTTCCTTGAAAGGGTCGGACTCGAACAGATGCACCTCAAGCAGATTGGACAAAACAAACACGACCTGACGACGCACAAACTTTGCCAGGGGTCAGTGACCGAGAGCCCCCCCCCCCTCCCCCTCCCGCAGGATACGGCGTTTGGCCCGCGCCTGGAAACGCAGGGAGATGTGCAGACTCTCCTCATGTGGAGCGTATGTTCCCTCAGGATCAAGACACAACACGCAAAAACATGGAGTTTGAACAGCCGGGCAAGGTCACCATGAGGTCTGGTTTTGCCATGAGGTCCCAGGGTGCATGGAGGATCGCGCACATCCCCCTGCATGGTGGGAACAGAGTTTACCTCAGAACTTCTATTCGCGTGGGAAAGGCAATGGAATTGGAGGGGCCAGTGGTGGACAACTGGTACGGAACTGCTGTGTGAAATGTACGTTTCAATCAATGGTTCTGTTCACACTTGTAAGGTTCTTCGCAAAACTTATTCATGCTGCAACCCAAATGACGGAAGACCTTTCCATCACGCAAACTGCTCTTTCAGCGGGATTGCTGTGAACAGGGGTTGGTTGCGCGAGTAAAATATGAAATTTTAGAGGTTCTGTCCCCACCCCAACCCAACACAGACAGCTATGGTTTGGAAGCGAATGGGCCCGAACCGGTGATCATGAGGACCAATTCTTGGTTCCCTCTGTAGTTACCGTCTGAGCAGAGAGGTCAGGCAACAGCCATTTCTGCGCCCGCAACTTTTCGCGTAGCTTTCCCCCTCAAGTTTTCAAGATCGCACAAAAACGGTGTAGACTCTACATTTTTTGTTGTACAACATTCTTGTTGAGTGTAAAAATTTATGTGTGAACCTCGTGTGGCTTTGGTTGTTGAAAAGAGTTGGAAATCTCAGAGGGTGAGGCAACGGCCCCTTCGCCAACCATTGCACCAGGTGGGCTGACAGAATGACAGACTCGATGACACCACTCAAAATATAACTGTTCTGAAATTCCGCCGGATATTTTGCGTGGAAATCATGCTGAAGCTCCCCGATATCCAGAGGCGGGTCTAATCTGGGGCAGCAGCCCCCATTTTTAAGGGTGTGGTCCCGAAGGGTCGTTACCACACGCTAAGTGCAATCACCATCAGTCTGTATGTGTGTACTGTTTGTATGTGTAGATTTGCGGGGGGATAACTCAACATGGTGAAATTTAGCCAGGATCATTTTTAGGCCATTTTTAGCATTTCTCATTTTTTGACCATGTTGAGTTTCCCCCCTCCAAATTCTACCTAAACATGGGCTGGCTGGCTAACTCAATATGTAAACTTTCAGTTCAAACTTACATGGTCAAGTAGTGGTCCCCTACATGCAAGTGTGTCAGGTACTATGTCGGTCACGCGGTTTGGCAGGACGAAAAACTTAACATGGCCTAGTAACTGCGAACGTTTGTATGGACCACACGCTTTTTATGCGTTGCATTCTTGTTACAATTCTGACAGCTCCAGGAGGCTGAATTTGTGCGAATGTTTCGTGTTCCATGCACAGCGCATTTTGAAACTTCGCTTTTGAATTCACAGCAACAGAAAGACGCAGGACACGCGCGGCACAACTATTGTGTATGTAATCTCCAAAGAACTTTCTACGTTTTGTTGGAAATTTCCGCTGACGTATTCAACTTCTACTGTTGACTGGAATTTTCCACGAAGGGTACAATATGATCTTGCTCCCAGCCCTGACAAAATTGGCTCTTCTTCCTGTTTGGTATCTCTCGAAGAACTTGCGGAAATGAGTGAACTTAATTGGTCCTGGTGTGTACTCAAAATGCGCTGCAGCGCCTGATAATGACTGAGGCGGAGACATCGCAAAGATCATCAAAATGTCACGCAACATCGAACATCACATTCTCCTCCACGCATCCACCAACCCGAAGCTCCCCTCCCCTGTTCACCAGGTGTCAGACGCGCCTGCAGCAGGAGGGTCTGATGCACCCAATGGCCTGATACACTCACTGGTCTGATGCAGCTTAGGGGTCTGGTGCACCCAGGTGCCAGATGCACTCAGGGGTCTCATGGCCGGAGGTCTTGTGTGGCCGGGCTCTGATACGCGCAGGGGTCTGATGCAGCCACCTGTTTGATGCTGAGCTTGGAGTCTGCACCGTTTCCGACCAAGTGTTTTGTCAGAAGTCTTCAACTGAATCAGAGAATTCTGACTCAACTGGAGATTTTCCACCGGGTTGGAGACTTTTGTTGAAGTGAAAGACTTCTGGCCAAGTCCGAGACTGCGCATGCACGAGAGTCGTCTGAGAGTTTTTTTTCTGTTTTGTCAGTGGTTCGTACGTAACAGTGGACTCACACAGGGGCTGAACATTTGTGGGTGTTTTCTCGCAAGCCCAGTTGCAAATCGTTTGGTCAAACGTTGATTGATTGGACTGAGTTGACTCGACCAAGATGTGCTTGGGGACCCAAAAAAATCCCAAGCAAAAACAGGAAGCGCAAAGTGCAAAACAAGTACACACTTCGTCTTTATCTTTGAGGCTTGATCTGAAAGAACAGGCGAAAACAAAACTGACACTCAAAGTGTGCTTCGGAAGTTGCAAGACAAACAAATAAAGTTGTGAGTGAGGTTGCGAGTCAAATGCACCCCGCATGTTGAGTGCACAGGGATGCCCTGCGCATCAAGATCCCCCCACCATACACACACACACACATACACACACACACACACACACACACACACACACACACACACACACACACACACACACAAAACTTCCAATGCTGGGATGACCCTGGGGCACCTGGCCACGATGCCTTGTGCTGCACCGGATCCATAGAAGTGACTCGACGCACTTGACGAAGGTTTCCGCGCTGTCCTTCATTTGCGTTCGATTCTTGGAGACGCATTTCATTCCAGAAGCCGTAAAAGACGCTTGCAATCTCCCCTGAAACAAAGCAGGGCACTGTCATTTCCTTTTCACCGCAAAATCTGAAATTTGACAGAAAGAAAAAAGTGTGCATGGTGGGTGTCTTGTCGCTCCTTGTTGAACGCCGTCATTTGACGCAACTACCTCTGAGGCAGCAGATCCAGGCGCGAGCGCAGCTCCTCAGCAAGCTTCAGAAATTGCTTCTCCAGATTTATTGCAGTGTTTGTGGAAGAGCGCTGCTGCCTGTGCCAACTTTTGTCGCACATAAATTTGAGAAACTCGAGTGAAAAAAGCCGCACCCAAAACGAGAAAAATAAAGTTTCTTTTTTTGCTCGTTGGATTCGTAAAAAAAAATAAGCGCGTGTGTGTCAATATTGTTGATAAAATTGATGATCCTGCACGCATACAGAATCCGTGAACAGTGCAGCCAGCAGGGATGAACTTTTGACCACAAAACCTGCACAACAAGCCACAGGTGCGGCAAAGTCAATCTGGTCGAGCCGTGGTCTCACCTTTCTTTTGTTCGGAAAGAAAACGGGCAAGTATTCATGAGCCTTGAGCTAGTCCGGAGTGAGTCCGAAAGACAATGAAGGTCCCGAATGCAGGACTCAGCTGGGATCCTTTCTCACATCAACATTGCAGTCGCAGCCACAGTCAGGGATCGTGCTCTTCGACATGACAACGCGCACTGTTTTGCATTCAGGGACAACTTCACTTCTAGGATTTCGCTCCCCTATTGTCTAGACAAAAAGGAAAGTGTATAAATATCTGCGCTCATGCGCTTGTGTACATCCATAAAATGGATGAATTGTTTCAAATACGTACTTTATGGGTACGAGTAACAGAGCTTTGCGGGGCAGAGGAACTTGTGCCACCGTAGCAACTTATTTACAAAGTACATTGCTTGAAAGGCAGTTATTGTGAAGAAAGCCTCGTTTCATGTTTCAATTTATGTTTGCTCTTCGTTGTCAATCCCCTGACAATACATTTTCTAAACAAGGCAGGCCTACTGTGGTGACTGGTGGGCTTTATGTAGCTATGTTAGTTTATACAAACGGTGCAGCTCAAGGGGGCAGCATGAACGGAATATCAAAATGTTCTGGACCAAATTCGTCAACAAGTTTCCCTGAAATAATTTGTGACTGAGCATGAATTAGCGAAATCGCCACAACAACCCTGGAGTTGTTTTCCAAAGTTTGCACTTCGGATTAGAACTTCTGAGAACATATTGTTTGCAAGATTCCAAGAATCCAAAGAAGGGTGGAGAGACGTCCACATTGCTGTGCAAGTGTTCAGAAAAAAAAATTATGCACTTGTGTCCCATCTGAAGCCAGAACAGTCGTTTTGAGGCGGTTCAGTGCTCGCACCAACGTAAGTCGTGAGAGAAGACGTCAGAGTGGTGCGGATCCCACACCATGCGGTCGCATTGTGAAGCAGTCGTAAGGCACAGCAAGAGATACATCTTCCAGTGTGCTGTGTGTCATTTACAAATGTCCATGGCTGCGATGTCGCTCACCGCAAATGGGCATGTTTTCATTAGGTGCGCACCTCGCGGCCGGCCTTCTTTGATGACACTTTCCACCCTGGGCTCCTCGGCCCCTTCACGAGCGTATCTCTTGATAGACGAAGTTGGTCTCTGTACACACCTGCCAAACACCCAAACAAAGTCGTTTCGCATTTTCTGAATAGTTTGTGATAAATAACGACGAGTCAAGAGAGAAAAAGTCTTGTTGGTTTTCTTTAATCAATTAAGATTGCGACAAAGAGACGCAACCTGGCTTTTGGAAAACTGAAGGATCTCGTCAACAGCAAGAGTTTCGATAATACGCGGTGCCACCCCACCTTGTTGTGTCTTTTCCTGAAAGCACATCGATTGTACGCACACACACACACACACACACACACACACACACACACACACACACACACTGGCGTGGATTCTCCCATTTCAACCTGCCTCCTGTAATCCCGATATCAAAGCCCACATGAGACTGCAAAAATGTGAAACGAGTGTCGTTATGACGCGTGCTAAATGTCCACAATTCGGTGTGTTGCAGAGACGGTCGGTAAAGCAGCGATGCGGCTGCTGTGGCTGGCGGCGCTGTGGGCGGCGACCGTCGCCCCCGCCCCGGGTCACGCCCAGCTGCTGGGCGGGGGCGGAGGCGACTCGCTCACCGTCGACATCAACAACCTGCCGTCCCCCGAGGAAGTCCGCCGCAGGCTCAGCAACCAAGGTCAGTGCGTCCCAACGGAACCGTGCATCAGAAGCAGTGGGAACCTGAAGTTCCAGCGCGACAGTCTGAGAAACAACTCCTTGCGCAGCAGTTCTACGGTTCGACCTGAAGTCGATTTTGTCCTCGTTTTCAAGCCATTAGAAAGCCATATTCATAGCGCCCGAAGAACGCCGCAGCCAAAATGCAAGGCACGCACTCTACGTGCGAACCTGCATTGACAGGGGTCGAAGTGCACTCAGTCACTGCAATTTTTGCGATTGTTGGCTCGGCAGAGTGCTGCGCCAGTTTAGGGTCAGAGATGACTGCATCTCGCAGTCACGCTGCACCCACAGCCGCGTCACCCTCTCCCACAGTGGGCGCAGCGCGGTGCGACCGGACCGACATCGTGTTCGTCGTCGACTCCTCGGGGTCGATCCAGCGCTTCAACTGGCCTGTGATCCTCAACTTCATTCGGCGCATCGTCAACGACTTCACCATCGGGCCGCGCAACGTGCAGATCGGCGTCACGCTGTTCGGAGACACCGTCGTGCCGCAGTTCCAGCTCAACACGTACAGGTCGGGCGGCGCCGCCGGGACACCGGCCTCTCACTCCCTGACACCCACGGTCCCTTCCTGCCAGTGTATTCGTACAAGTCACTCCCCCAAGTTACTCCAACATGAACTGAGTTGCAAAATTTTGCTTCTGGTTCAACATTTGTCTCTTCGTTCCGCTTTCCGGTGCCGCCTGCGGAACGTTGTCTTGAGTGCAGAGAAGCCGACGCCCTCCTCTTCCACCGAAATATGCAACTTGGGGGCATTGCCTCGCAGTATTCTCTTCTCTCAGTATTCTCATCTCTCAGGGCTCCAGATGAAGAGGTCACAGCACTCAAAAAACCATTCGGTGTTTCTCCTGTCCATTGCAGCAACAAGCAGTCGATCCTGAACCACATCGATCGCTTCCAGTTTCTCGACCAGTCGACCAACACGCCGGCGGCGCTGCGCTACATGCGCGACGTCATGTTCACCGCCGCCAACGGAGACAGACGTGACGCGCCCAACGTCGCCATCGTCATCACGGACGGCGTGCCCAGGTGAGTCGGACGGCTTCCCAACCTGAGTTGTGATGACCGTGTGCGAGTCACAAAGAACGAGGTGCCAAGCTCTCCGTGCGAAGAAACGCGTTGGTGACAGTGCGCAAAGTCGAAATGTTAACTTTCCGTTTCCTCTCCCACTCAAACAGTGTCAAGCTGACGTAAGGGTTCACCCACGCTGTAAAAATGGTTCCTGTGAAATCATACAATGACTTTTCAAGACCTTTGGTTGAGAAAAGAGTTGTACGATTGAACAGGAACCATTTTTGCAGTGGGTGAACTCACTTCTACCACAATGAGGTCATGTACAAGAGGCTTTGTGACCGCAGCGTGGTAAAATATGAATGCTCCTCCCAAGACAGACATTTTTTGTTCTCCTCCACGCAGATTCCCCAACAACCTGGCGGAGGCGCGGCGCCAGACGATCGCCGAGGCGGACCAGGCTCGGCGCCGCGGCATCAACGTGTTCGCAATCGGCATCGGCCCGGAAGTGACCCAGGACACGCTGAACGGCATCGCCGACCGTCCCGCCAGCAGACACACGTTCAAGGTGCGACCTCCTTCCAGGGTATTGACCTCATTTCGAAGCAAGCGAGGCGGTCATCTTGAGCGGAGTCTGAACGGGCCAGACCAATCCCATGACAAGTATGGTTGGACACGGGCGTAAAAAGGACACCCTGCATGATGGCACAACAGTGCAAGGAAAAGTCTCCAGGTCCTCAATCCCCCCCCCCCGGTTCAGGATGAACACATGCCGACCCTTCCGTTGCAGGTGGACAACGTGCGCGAGCTGGAGAACATCATCTACACGGTGGCGAGCGCGGCGTGCGCACCTCCAGGTGAGACTCCTCCTGCGGGAGGCAGCCGTCCGCGGCGCAGCACCACACACTGCATCCACATGTCGTAAAATTGCATTCGCGTGATGTAATTCAATTTTGCAACTGTTGGAAAGAATCTCAAGCTACTTCATAACCAATTAATTTTTGGCCTGCCTCACCTTTTCCGAGCACAGTGCCTCCAGGTAAGGAGAGTGTTTCAGTGTTTGTGTGATTGATGTACAAATGTGATGTGAAGCGCAAGACACCGTCAGTGTCCGGTGGCACCAGCGTCAGCTAACTCCACACGTCTTACTACCTGCATGCATTGGGAATTGATGTCGTTCCTGTCCCCCCCCTGCCAAGTGCGTGAAAGGCGTGACGAAGAAGAACCTGCCGACCCAAAATGGCTCTTTTATTTTGCTTTCACATTCGGATCCTTGGCAGCAGCTTCCGAGTGATGTTTTTGCTTGTTCCACGGTTTTGGTAAAATGTCCAGGCTTGAAAGTAACAACAAAGTCCAATCGCTTTGTTTTATCTTGAAGAATAGACGGGTCGGAGTGCCACCTGCCACCTCTGAGAAAATATTGTGTTTACACTATTTTCCCCAGTAATAAGTCGAGAAATTTTGCATTTTTGTGTGAAAGTTTTTTGTACCCGAAGTCAGCCCCCTCCCACGACTAAATCATCCCTGCAGCCCTGTGTTCGCCCTCTGTTCGCCAATCCTTGACCCACGATTGGAGTGTAGATCATCTGATCTCCACACGCAGTGACGCGGCAGTGCTCGCAGACGGACCTCGTCTTCCTCGTCGACTCGTCCGGCTCCATCCAGCGCCGCAACTGGCCGCTCATCCTGCAGTTCATGCAGGACATCATCTCAGACTTCAACATAGGACCCAACGACTTCCAGATTGGAGTGGCGCTTTTCGGGAACAACGTGGAGCCGCAGTTCCAGCTCAACACGTACAGGTACACGTGCCGCACACTCAGCGAAGCTGAGGCCTCCGCACCGCAGCCTCCAACCCACTGATTTGGTATCGTCGGTGCCAAATTTGCATTTTGTACACGTCAAAATTTTCAAAGGTTCAAGGTTCCTCTGAAGTACCCTACCTGGATTCAGGGTCAACAAGAGGGTACAGTTAGTGTGGCAATGTGTGACCCACCAGTGTTCAGCTGCTGGCGCCATGGCAGACGGCTCCGATTGTGAAAGAATGAGAATTCTTTATCTCAGCCGGCTGAATCATTGACCCAAGAGTCGTTCAGTGAGGAAGAACTTCCCAAGAACGGAAGAGGTGTTTGGCCCTCAACGCAACGCCACCCTCGTTTCAGTGACAAGCAGTCGATCCTGTCTCGCGTGAGCGCGCTGCCCTTCCTCGACCAGACGACCAACACGCCTGACGCGCTGCGCTACCTCACCGACACCATGTTCACCCGGCAGAACGGAGACCGGCCCGGGGTGCCCAACGCCGCCATCGTCATCACAGGTTATTGCACGGAGGCCGTTTTCTGTCTCGAATTTTGTGGCAAATCTTGACAGAAACAGCCTCCGTACAATAAGATAGATATGGAACTCTGTCCAAAAGACTTGTACTCACTATTTGAGTCTCGATTGCTGCACAATCTCGACCCAAATAGTGAGAACTCGTCTTTTGCACAGCGTTCAATTTCCCTCACATCTGGTTCGAGACACAGAACTCACACACAAGGGAATGTGAAAGCAGTTCGACACAGTGTTGCAACACATTGTTCAATTGACTTGGTTCCAGTGTTCTTCCTGTTCAGCATGCACCCGGAAGAGTTTCAAATTGTCTGAAATTCAGTACTTTTGGAGACACATTGAAACAACAATGATCCAGCCGCCCACAGACAGAACACACACGATCCCGTCAAAGGATGCAGCAACTGCAAAACTGAGAAGACCATGGGTTTCTTTGATCACACAGTTTCCATTGCACATGAAGATGCAGGTGGTCTCAATGTTCGTCAAAGTTTCAGACACAAACCCCTCAAAATTTCTTTCTCAGGAATATGTAATCGAACAAAAAAATTGTTTTGGATCCTTTGGACTGATTTTGTCCCATGAACAAAACCAGCACGACTGAAGTCAAACAAGCAAGCAATAATATTATTCAACCTCGAAAGGCAACAATTCAACAAACTTTGTGATTTTGATGAGTGTCCGTGTTCCCCACTCCAGTAATGTTTCTTGCGTGCCAAACTGGAGTCAGTATCCACACAAATTCCAGGCTGTGATAATGGAGGAGCCACACGAGGCTGCAGCGTGCCAAACCTTACAGCCTCCCAACACCTGCCTCGGGACACATCTTGAGCCTCCACAATCTACATGTGCTCCAGCTGCAAAAAGCTGCAATGGACCATGTGAAATGTCCCAATTCGACTTTTCGAGTGCTAACGTACACGCCAAGCTACAGCGGTCTCCCAAGAGATATTTTCCAAACAATGCCTTGGTCTGCACGGACTAGGCATCGCTGGATCATCAGATGGTCGGTTCAGAATTATGGTGTCACGGGAGGCAAGAGGTGTCTGGCTTCACTGCACCGAGTTCGCTCCGAAACACAGTATCTGACCACTCCACCTCACATGTATGTGACCTGAATCCCTCTCAAACATCAACACCCCACATCCAGAACTTGTGATTGTCACCGCAAGGATCAGGTTTGTACCCAACGGGATTGTTCTTGTGGCTGCGGCACATCTACCTTGGACTTTTGAGGTCCAACTCAGATTTTGGACTTTCCCTGTTTTGCTCTGTTGCTTCCTGCTCACTGCTGGGCTACGTCTCTGGGAACTCACAACTTCAACCTTAGTCTTTCGTTGGGTGTCTCCAGCAACAAACAATCCTGAAGCCCCAAACACAACGTCGCTGAAACGATCAACAACTTGTTTTTCAAACAGAAGTCAAAGCACCTATTCTTTTCTCAGAAGTTTTGTAAGCATGAAGAATGGGAAAATGGATCTCAAAGTCAGAAAAGTGCAGTTCTGGACCAGCAAAGCCCACACGACATTTGATGTCCCAGCCACACTCAAGTATGCGACAGTAATGGCACCAAAAGACTCGTTTCTGCTTTGCGCCAAAACAGGCAAAAACAGGTCGACACGTTCGCTTGCACACATCATTTGACAACTGTTGACAGAAATCCTTTTCATATTTTTCGTCAGTCTGAGCCAGAAGTTCTTTCTCCAATTTTCTTCTCAAAAAGGAGCTGACAGCATTTCGATTTCCAGAGCCACTCTCTGAGGCCCATGCAGATCTGGTGGTATTGATGGCGCATGCAGGATCCAGGATGCACTCTCACGGCTCTTTTCGGAGGCGTTCAGGACCGACACCTGCTAATTAGTGGTGGATGTACGACCTCTGCCCGCTATTGACCAAGAGGCCAATTCCCATGTCTCCTAAAACATTATCAGTGTCTGCTCAATTGGCCGTATCCCTTGCGGTATGGGATGATTTAGACCATCCTCTGTGCCCCGGTATTGCATGTATTGAGGGATTCCTGCTATTTATGTGCTCTGGCCCTTATGGTTTCAAAATTGGAGCTTAGCGTTGGCGCTAGGAGCAGTGAAATGCTGGAGGGCATTCAACACGGAAGATCATCTCTCCACAACGATTGTTCTTCGGGAAGAGAGCCAGAAAAACGACCTGAAGATTGAGACAAAGCTCTTGATGAGTGTTCCAGTACAACTTGACGTCCTGCATTCTCATCTCAAGCTCATAAATGTCTTACCTGTGAGTGTCAGATGTCTTTCGCATGCTGTTTAGCCCCCGTGCTGAAAACTTCAGAGAGAACACGCTATATTTGATCGGCAAAAAGAATGAACCAGGAGAATTTTGAAATCGAAACCAACAGAGAAACAAAGAAACGACAACAACCTTGAAGCACTGAGAATCCTGCAACGAAACTGGAAACCTGCAATCGCAAGACGTGTGCACAGGTCAGATGTCCGGCTTGCAAAGGAAAACTTGGACAAGACTCAAATGACTTTTTTATAAGCTCTACTTTTCCCAACAATACCAAAACAACTGCACTGCAACGTTGGTTGGGCCTCAGAATTCGATCTGAATCCAGAAGAAAAGTCTCGTCTGGGTTCCTTAACCTATACACAAACACGATTGGGTTCAGCCAAACAGAATCCATCAGAAAGGGCCTTGCTGGACGGTGTCCACCTGAAAAGGCCTGTGTGCACGTGGTTTCGTTTCTGTGGCTTATCTGACTGTCTGGTGGTGTCTGAAATCTGCCCTGTCTGCCAAGATAATGGACTTCATCGGCTGTTTTGTCTCGTTGTTGTCTCCAGATACATGTGGTATTTGCGTTATCATTTGCCAATTTTCAATGTGAACGTCACCCGTTCAAACTTGTTCTCGTTCCTTGTGCGCGTCCACTGCGCCGGACAGACATTGATACACTTCATTTGTTCGGAATGTCCAATACTGCTACTTGTGCACAAGGCCACACCAAGTGCAGCTGAGCTCTGATTGCTTCTTGAACTTCTGAACGTTCTGAGTCATCACTGCTGTGTCCTTGCAACCTGACACCTTCCTCAACGGAAATTTTTTCACCAACACTAAACTCGGACACAAGTTTTTGTTGCTCTTGCAGACAGTTTTTGCATTTTCAACAATGCAACACACACTGTCTTTCAAATCAACAAAGAAAAGAAAACGCAGAGTTGCCAAAAGCAGCAAGAAACACTTCGTCATTTTTATGTAGTGGTTGTTGCGCTGTTTATGCTTGACCAATGTGACACCAATGCATCTTCTAGAGCCTACAAATCCATCAGAAACAAAAAAAAAATGATGCAGTTCAGTGATTAGAGTGCACCCACCCATTACCAACCCGTCACCATCACCATCACCCATTATCACCAGCACATGCATCACAACACATCACATTGCATCTCAACATCACCATCATATCACTGTCACATCAAATCAACCATCTTCACCATCACCCATCACACACCTCCCCTGTAGGAGGGTGTGGTGATTTTCACCCATCAAAATCCCCCATCGACAAAGTGGGAAAAGTACTCAAAGTGTTTCAGTTTGGTTTGCCTTTCCCTGTGTGCACAAACCAGATTTTCCCTTTTCGTTGCATCCGTCATGCGCCTCGTGCAGCTGTTTTCACACGCTCCTCCAGGTTCCTTTTGTGAAAATAAAAACTTCGCGTCGTTGACTTTGACATGGCAGTGATAAAATTTGTGTTTTCTGTGACGAGACATTCCGAAGAACAGAACTAACTTTCATCTTACGGCTGGTTTAAAGCCATGGGAAGATGTGAGCCTCCTCTGCAAGCCCGTCGCAGCAAAACCAAGGGTGATGTTGGGTGCAACATGGCAGGTGCCGCAAAAGTGAAAGGTTGCATAAAAGTGCAGTGAATCCATTTTTGTCATACGCATCTAGTGAAGCCATGTTTTCATCTAACTCTTTGGTTTTGCGTTTCATGTATCCTGTCAGATCCAGCAAAAATATCATCGTGCTATGTCGGGTGCGAAAAAAGCGCACGGGCTCCTTTGTGCAGCAAGTTCATTAGCCGCAGAAGAGAACCGCTGGAGTTCTGCGTTATTTGGGAAACGAAGATTATTTCAAAAGAGGATCCAAAGGGTTTGGAGCCACAGATCACACACGCAGGACAAGAAACTTGTTGCGTCCTGGAAAGCTCCCTGGTGCCGTAGGTCCCTGCAGAGTTTCTCCCTTCGTGGTTCTTGAACCATCCTGCGCGAATATCTTCACAACTCGTCTTTCACAGAAAACGCGGTATTCAAACCTGGAGCAACATTTGTTCTCATTACTCCTGAGTGATCAAGGAGCTTGGCACGTCCTAATTGGGAAATTGAACACAAGTGGCCGCGATGAATCATTTCTGCCAAACAGCGCACGGAACAAAGGAAAGACGCACTGAATCTTGAACCGTCTGGATGTGTCTTTCAGCAACAACGAATGTGTCCAAGCAGGAGACTCATTCTACAAAACGGCAGGATGAGGAAATAGTTGCCGTCAATCGAAAACAAAGTGAACGGAAGAGGCATCCGAACGTGGTCCGGACATGGCCTTCGTCCAATGCGTCTGTTCAGTCGGTTTATGCCGACCACAAAATGAGAAACCGAATTTGTTTGATCCTGTTCGCTCTTCACCTGTTTCGCATAATTCTTCCAAAAAACTGTTGGCGCCTTTTCATTCTGTCAGTTCTGCCAGTTGTTGTGCGACCACATTTGTTGTGACTCCTTTCCCAGAAGAAAAAGCAAGCTGCCAGGGAAGACACGTTGATTAGAATAGAAAAACGATCAATGTCGCTGTTGACATTAATAAGCCCATAAATACGACAGCTTTCAACAGTATTAGATAAAGCGCTGGATCAAATAATTGGCAAACGTGCAAAATTGTGTTAGATCCGTGGAGCGACATTTCGCAAATTCACTTACTGGAGGCGCGACTGAGAACAGTTTTGACGTGACAATTAAGACGCGGGTTCATTCTGATGCATTGACCGCGACCCAGCTGAGCATCCATCATCCCGCTGAATGCACTGGACCCGGACTCCACCTGCATCGAGTGCGCTCCACTCCCGACATGACATCTGTAGCAAAATTCTCTCATGGAATAATCGATAGTGACAGAAAAAGAATGAGATTCCTCAGGATGATATCGGAATCAATATTTGTGTGTATCTCCTTTATCTACATGTTGCATCACTGGCGTCCAAAGAGTACACTCCGTCGTAAACAAGAAAATCAATTTCACAATCCGGACACAGAACCACGTCTCTCTTGTTTCAAGGTGCGCGGACAGCTTTTCTCACAAGTGTCTTGCAAAATCCCAGCAACAGGAACAGGTTTTCCTCACGGTCAAAAAGAAAAGTACCACACCCTTTTCGTTTCGTGTTTCAAAGTGCTCACGATCAGTGCACTTCAGGTGTGATTTGGATGATGAATTCATTTGTTTGCGATCGCCGATCCAAAACACCGCTCCCAAGGTGTCGACCTGTTGTTTTTCCAAAACGCGAAAGATTCCTTGATGGAAAGAGAGCAGACCTTCAACAAATCTCGACTCTTTGAAGGTCCACCAAATCTGGAAGTATTTTGCCTCCCGGTTCTGAAGAGAATCCGGGATTTGGTGATAACGGGCGGAAAATCAATACGCCAACAATCCGCAGCGATCCCGATCCGGGGCGGGACCTGCGCGTCGAGCCGGCCGGACTCGCTGGTCTGCAGGTCAGTGCAGCATCTGGATTTGCGATTCCGCGCTTCAATGGCTGAAAAGGTTTATCAGGCGAAAACGCAAAGATAACGACGAATCCACCAATGGGTTCCTTGAATAAAAATGCCGGTGTAACACAGTTGCGGCGCAAGTGGATGAAGGTTTTCTGCACAATTTGTACACGCGACGAAATGACTGCTGTCTCCACCATTTTTGTCGGATTTTTAGACCAGCTGAATAAAGGTCAGACCAAGGGAGGAAGCTTGATCACTGAACGGGAATGGAAACAACACCTGAAGAGCCAGAGAATCTCGCTTGGCCTTGCGTAGAATGTGCGAAAAGCTGTCAGATCTGGCGTCTTGCAGTTTGCGAGAATTTCTGTGTATTGAAGTTATCCCTTTCTTTTCCTGTCATCTTGAACAGAACTTTCCGCGTTTCCGTTTGTTCTAGCAACTGTTCCCGAGGGAACCTGGCACACGCAGAATCAGAGGTTCGTTTGGCGGTCGAGTGTTGTGGATGGCAATACTGCAGAGGTTGGGTACACGGCCGTTGATGCCACAGATCTACGTTTGCACTCTTGTTCCATCACAAGAGGCAGCGGACACGGTGATCAAATCTCCACTCGTAGTCCGCGCCAGTGGTCACATGCAGCTTCAGATGCGATTTGCGCCGTTCACCATTCAATGCGATTCCCTGCGCTGTTTATTTTTCAAATGCAAAGCCTGAGCCAGAGGTCGGAAAAAAGCCAGACTGAAATGACTGCAGCCAAAATTGGCTCGTTCCTAGTTTATGCAATAAGCTATAATTTCTGTGTATTTGTCATAGAGAACTGCGGCTCGCTTGCCGCGACGCTGACCCTCGATCGTCCATCACGCCCAATCTGCAAGGAAGACCGGAATACAAGTTTGACCTTCTTAACATACATCACTGACACTCAGGGATGATTAGCATTAACCTTCTGTATGAGAATGGTGTGCGATGCCCCCATTTTGACACAAAATCAATCCCAAATATATTTCTGAGTCCAGAAAGAGTGAAGGTTTTCTTCAATACAGTGTCTTGTAAAATCTGTCGGTCCTGTGTGAAACACACATCGCACGCGCACAGATCCAGTGGGGGTGGTCATCGGGGGTGGACCCACTTTCCTTCTCAAGGTGTGACAAGAGTCTCCAGAAAACGGATCCAAGATGAAAAACAGGAGCGACAGAGCTCGAAGAAGCGGCGAGTGTTCAGCTTGACGAGAGATGGCAGTGACCGAGTCACAACGCACACACCCAGGCTTCCGCAAATCTGAATCGACGTTTCTGTGCGCAAATTTCGGCGTAATTTTATACCAGCTTGAAAGTTCAACGAGAGGAACCCCCGTCAGAATGGAGATGTTCTTCCTGTCCACCACGAACTTGACAAGAGTCTTGATGGAATGAGTTGACGCGTGGAGCTGGGACGGACAGCACAAAGAAACAACGTGCCCTGGGATGTGAGTCTGAGTGAGTGCTCGGTCTGTTTGAACTTCGAGAAGGGTCACCGCTTGTTTTCCTTTGAGATCTGAATCTCTGTCCATTTGAAAGCTGATGCAAATGCCTGGAAGCGCTGATCTCTTGGCCAAGCCGAATATTTGCCACTGACTCATTCTGCGAGGATGTCGACAGAACCAGTGGAAAAGCCGGTGACAATGAAATTTGCACTTCACTCGCATTAAATTCACTGCTGATTGTGAAACTTTCATCAGCTTCAGCATTCTTTATCAGTTCGCTGAACGCAATGCAGGGTTCCATTCTGTTTGTGTGGGATTCTGAAAGGGTGACAAGTGCGCTGCTCTCTCGCGCTCTGCACATGTGAGTGGATCATTAATTCCATTGCCATAATTTGAGGAAATCATCCGCGATTAGTGTCTGAGCAGGCGATGAAATGGAAGGAGAGGCAGCAATTTTTCCCTCGTCTGATTGACTAGTGATGTAACCGTCTTTGAAGTGGCTGCTTGACCCCCGGGCGCAGCTGAGTCGGACTTCATTACCGAACTTCCGATCTTCCCGAGCGAGATCCTCCCGAGTCCAGAGCACGCATGAGTCACCGCCCACAGGAAGGTCCGCTTCGTCCATTCGGGAAATCCGATCCCTCGTATTTGCGGCGAGAACCTGTCATTTTGGAGAAAACCCCGGGCATTAGTCGTTCAACAATGGTGACTTCACGTGAAATAAAATCCACTGACTTCACCCGTTGTCTCTCTCGGAGCATCTTCCCGAACTGGGAGGTCGTAATGACTGGAGACAGGAATGACGAGGTCTGAAATTTGCAGTCGAGGGGTAATTAAGGGTCGAGAAGCTGATCAATGCAAATTGGACATTGAAAGGATCCGATGAAGCGAGCACAATCTGATCAAAGATGCACCGAGAGATTTCCTTAATTACTAGTTGGCTGCGGGATGAAAGTGATCAGCGTGTAATTTTGCAGGGTCTTCGAGGCGGACCAACCATTGTGAAGTTCACATTGACAGGCAGACAATAGATTCTCAATCTGTATAGGATTCCCTCTCCACATTCTGCCCTGCACACCTGACCGCACAAGTTTGTCAGCGTCATGTTCTCCATTGCGTCTTTCAGCTTCCAACAACTCATCTCCGCACTCTCACCCGTGACCATCCGGGGCCAAATTTCATCACTGCCAAAATTACGATGACTGTGATCACAACGAAAAATCCTTCTTATTCTCTTTGGCTGTTTCTGGCAGTCACCATCTACCCACAGCAGCGTCGAAGTCTGAGCCGTCACGATCTGCGAACTGCACAGGTGTCCATCATCGCATCCTGTCAGCGACTGTGGAAAATATTTACGCCCCCGTCAGTGAACCAAAAAGCGCTTTGCTTCACAGTGGGTGGGAGGTACCCTCCCCAACAAACAAATCCCAATTGCTACTTATCGCGTTCCACATCGTCTGCTTTCCACTGGGGACTTCTTTCGTCGCCCCTGCAGCATTTGAAATTTGTGATTGAGAAATCGAAACGTCGACTGCAGACCTGAGACATTTGGTTCGACACCCATTTTCACTGATGACCCTCCCGGTGGACAGGTCATTGCGATCACTCGATGCAGATTTTCATTCATTTGCAAATCACATCGGCCACGGCTATTATCAGCTCTGCCTGAGCAGATTAGAGAAAAGCGTCGTGGATGTCAATTACAGTCGACGCCCGAAGAATGGCGTCCCGAATCTCTTATAATCGTCAATGCAAATAGAGAGCACCAATGCGAAGTGCAAACCAATTAACTGAATCAATAATGAGATGAAGTTCTTGACCAAATGCGTTCGCTTCTCCTGAAGGTTTTGAGACATAAAGAGACAGAGAGACATGGAAGTGCATGGAGGCTGGATCTACTCAGCAGAATTACTCGAGGGAACCTGTCAATGACCTGCAACGACAAGCCTCCAATCAACCGCTTGTGGACCAAGCTTCAATAGATTCATCTCGTCCTTCGTCATTCGAACCCGGCTGAATGTGAGCCTCGTACACTCGACAAACATCGCCTTTTGCGAGAAAGAGTGCTGTTGTCCAGAGCGATCGTTGATTTCGCAAAACGCACCTGTGCCCAGGACAAAGATCATGAGTCTTGGATATGTGGGAACCGGTTCAAATTTCTGGCACATGACTCGATAATTACTGCCTGCTGGGCTGGGGCTGCAGGAATTAATAAGGTCACATGCTGCAGTTTACCTGTGGAACTCCCCGCGCTGTTTCGGGTCGTTTCGTTTGGAGCTTCCCGGGGAGAGTTTTTTATCGGCGTAAACATCCGATCTCGGCAGGAAAACTGGAAATGCCCACGTGTCTCAGGCCCAGACGACACCTTTCATCATTGCTTTTCACGAAAATGAAGGACTTTTGTAGGTCAAGATTGCTTTTCAGTTGAGCATTTTGAAAGATCCGTGAAGCTGACTTGTAGTTCTTCGAACACTCCTTTCAACTGGTCACTCGTCTTGATCTTGAGTCGAGATCGCAGGGAGAGAAAATCACCTGTTCTTCTCATCTCATTCATTGCACCCCGGATCTCGCATGCCTGTTGCAAACACGGAGGCGTTTCGAACGTGCAGCTATTACACGCATACCCGCCGTTCTCCGCACGCCTCATTACTTGGCGTCCGACCGTGGCGCGTCCAGCTGCAGCTATCCGAGACGCTGCTCGAATACTCAGCGCTCCAGCCGCGGCGGGCGTCCAACCGCAGACACGCGAGGCTTCAATTGCCTTGGCTGGAAAAAGGACCTCCAACGGTTTGCATCTATTTTGATGAACACTTGTGACTGCAACTCTCAAAATCTGGCATGAACGATTTTTACCCTTCTTCTGTTCGTGCACCATGGAGGAACAGAAAATACTCCCAGCAAACAATCCGGTCCACCGAGAGAATGGTCAGGGGGATGGTTAGTAAGGAAGGAGAAACAATTTTGCAGTGGAAGGACGGCCCACTTGAAGTGAATGCTTGGACACAAAAACACGACTGAAAAGAAACAAGAGTTCCCTGCATAATTCATGTCGTTTCCTGTAGACGCTGATTCAGTTTGACAGCATCGCAGGTGGAAAGTTGGCATTTCTGAGACCTCGTGACTTATTGTTCACTTTGGATCCCAAGCCAAACAGTTGAGGCAACTTTCACCTTTCTCATGCCAGCTCCCAGATCGTCCCTCTTCACTCAAAAGTGCCAGCACCACCTGTGGTCACAGAGCTTGAGACACCAAGATCTATCAACAGGAACATTTCTTCTTTCGTTGGGTCCAAAGAGAAGAATCGAAGTCACGAACCAATTCGAACAAGAAAAGGTGATTTTTCAGTATGAGCACTAGTTAACTAGAACCCAAGGAATTTTCTTGGCGAAGGTATGCCTTTGAAATTCTACAGGCAAATTGAATTCACACAGGACGCCCAACCGAACTTGTTGGTCATCCTTCTCAAATTCTCACTGGACACATTCACTCCCCGAGCACCAGTCTAATGAAACACCTCCGACATCAAAAGGCAGAAGAATCGCTCATTCATGAAATGCTATTTTGCAGAAAACGTCCAATTAGTCTTTCACTTCAAGGACAATTTGCCAAACAGGTGAAAATTAAATGCAATCAGACTTTTGGTGTGGGTGTGAACACGGAGTGGTCGTCTTCACGAAAAAGTTAAGGCATAAGAGTTTCATTTGCGACTGTCAACACAAAACCGGTGATAAACAACGAAGAAAAGTACGTCAAAATTTCGGACTGTTTGTGGATTTGTTGAGGCTGTGTGAAAGAGCGCCAGCGCAGGGCGCCTGCAGGTGCGCCTCGCCGGGACCACCGCCCGTATCTCTCGCCATCTCGCACCCTGCAGCACAGCTGTCAACGTTCAACAATTTCTTATGATGTATGTGTCGGTATGAAAAGTGAGACTTGCGCACAAGTCAGCAAAGTATTGACAGTTGACCCTTTCAAGTCGGGTCGGAAGACCCCGGAGGCAGAGCTCTTTAATAATCGTCGCTCTTGTTCCAGTTAGCCACGAGTGTCAGGCGAGGAATGCGCCACGCAGCGAGCGCTCGCCTCCTGCTCTCGATGAAGTGATTTATGCAAAATGCATCCAAAGCGTTTCCAGATAGTTATCTTGGCAAATTACTCTTCTCTTTCACGCACAATTATCACTTCAAGTCAGAATGGGACCTTGCCTGGCGGAAGTCTGTGACTGCGCGCAAATCGGCTCGTTCACGGTGGGGAAAGTTTTCTCTGCAGCATGTGTGGTGTCTTCAAACTTTGCAAATGCAATGATTGGGAGAAAACTGGTTCTCCAATGAGATTACAAGACACCTTTGCAGTGTTTCTGTCACGAAGTTGATCAATCCAGCTCGGAAATTTAGCAAGCCAAAGAAAAGCAGTGTTTTGAATCCTTGCCACACAATCAATGTTTATTTGCTTTTCATGAATACACGACTCCGATTCATTGTGCTGATCGCAAACGTCTTGTACAGCTGCAGAAAACACGGCACCGGAGTTCCAGCGCTCAAAAACTCGGATTTTTTTCTCCAGTCTGTGAGAAGTGACTGGAGGAAAATTAATAACGTGCAACTTTTATTAGATTTCAGTGGCAACAACGAGGCACAGCTGTTTATTGGGAAAGTTACTTTTTGGATGTGTAATCCGAACTTTGATAAGTGTTCAGTCGTGTAAATCTCGACAACGCAATAATGTAAGTGTCAGCAACAACCAGGAAAACACACTGTTCGCCATCAACATGAGCAACTGTTAATTAAAACGAAGGACAAGATCATCAATAACAAGAGCGCGCTGAGTAACGTGAAACCTTTCAGCACTTGCAGTGTTCAGGCAAGTTTCATCGCGCGTGTCTTGACTCTCATCTTTGAATCAGACAACGAGGTCCTTGAAGAAGAGGTCGTTGATTTCATTGCACAGATCATCGGGATCAACCACGTAGCTGCCTGACGTCGTGGAGCCATTGTCTGAGATCGCGTCCGGACTCGACGGATTCTTGTGGGCGCGCGGAAAGCTGCCTGACCCTCGGGATCTGGGGTCAGTTCTATCACAAGAGGAGGTGTTTCCAACACTGTTGGCGTGGTGACTGGTGGGGACAGGAGGCACGGCTGCGTGGTGCGCGTGAGGTGCGTAGCGCACGGGCAACGGAGGTGGGGCTTCCGCGCCGAAACTGTCCACGGCGGGTCCGGCACTGAAGCGAGGCTGGGGACTGGGGCAGTGTTGAGACAGAGGTCTCTTCCTGGGTGGTTTATAAGGAGCCACAGGAGCGCCGTGTGAGCTGGCACTGCCGGGTCGCCCAGAGTCATGGTTTGGACGGGAACTGGGTCTGCTGAAGTGGGGAGGAACAACTTCATTGTCTGCTCCAAAACGACTAGATGATTTCTCTGGAGGGCCTGTAACACAACACGAGATGTGATAATTGTTATGAGAATGCAGAAACAAGTTCTTCTTTGTGGTACATCTGGATGACAAAATTGCACAACGAAACACAACCCATTCCAAACAGCGATCCAATTTGGAATTCGAGAAGCTCGCGGCAAGTTTCTGCACAGCGGTAGACCAAAACGTGCAGTGCGTGTGAAGATTTTTCCACGGATTTCCCAACGCTTCTGTTCTCTTGCAAATACTGCATTGTGATTTTCTCTGCGGAACGAGAATCGGGTGCGGCACCTGTGTTGTTGAGGATGTCGGGGACGCCGCGGGCCGGGTGGCCGTCCTCGCTGGGGCCGCGGCCGCTGTCCGTGTTGGAGCCGTCGCCGGAGTACGTGCTCGCCGAGTCGTGCTGGTCGGACCGCAGCATGTTCATCAGTCTCTGCACCTGGTGGAGAAGACGGAATCTCAACGTCCGCGTGAGAGAGTCATTCAGACCTTTGTCCTTCTGAGGTTGGCCAGATTCCTGCTCTCTGGGTGAAGGTTCCCGGTTGTTGACTGAAGTTGGGACAGAAGTTTAAGATCGTACCTGCCTTTCCCTGTCCGCATCTGCCTCGAAAAAGAAACGTGCAGCGTAAAGTCGAAAATCATGCAGAACGCTTACCTCCATTTCCTTCTGCAGGCGATTCCAGGGAACAGAAGGATCTGCCTGTTGTCCGCCTTGCAGCTGCACGCTGGGTATCTGCTGATGGAAAGTATTGCTGGCTGCCATATCTGGAAGACTGTTGTTGGCGGGCGGGCCGCCGCGGTGACTGACGTCGCCGCTCCTGCCGCCTCCCGCGAGCCCTATCACAGACCCACTGCCGTGGCGCGGCGTGACCTGCAGCACGGAAAACTCATTTTAGCGCCGAGTGTCAGTTCCTTGAAAAATAGGACAATCTCCTCGGACTTCATCAGTGTGTGTTTCATCCAAGTCTGTGAAAGGGTTTCAGAATTCAAATTCTGTCCGTGTCAACGTTGTTGACTACCTTTTTGAAAACAGCACAAATGGAGCTTCGTAACGAGTGTGAGTTGACACGAAGGGATGAGGTGTGCGTCACCATTTTCCTGTGAGTTACCTAACCTTCCTGTCAAAGGATAACACGTTTTCCATCACCCTTTGTTCAGCGCGGGAGGAATTTTCGATGTCGATAAAAGCCAAACCTTCAGCACGTCGAAGTCTGCCCAGAAGCTTCCACCCACATTCTCAAAAGAAAAATTGTTCGCTCTTTTTCTGTTTTATCTGCATCGAATCTCTGCTTCTCCACCAAATCTCCAAACTCTTTGAAGGACTTGTCTGGCTTCATCCAGATCAACTGGGAAGGAGCCGTGTGCCCCATTGTGGCCAGAATCATCTGCCCTTCTTCACTAATTGATTCTGACAATTAGAATAGTTCGATAAAGGCGGGGTCTGACCATTGTGAAAAGGTGGTAGACCTTGGCTGACAGCCACAGAATGTTTTCAACTCGCCAACGGCAATTTTTGAAACCACCGCTGGACCTTCACCCGAGGTAGTAATTATGAAAATGTACAATAAGGAGCAGTTGTTGACAGAAGTTTTAGTAGTGAAAGGTTTGCAGTGAAAGGTTGGCGTGCTCTTGTGAAGATTTAATTGCTGTGAAATTCCATAATTTTGCTCAGAGTAAAATGCGTACTATTGCGGAGAGTTCAAAGATTGTGCGGCTTTACAAAATGCGACAGGGCGGGTTTCGATTATTCCTCACTCTGAAAAGGCTGTTTTGCTCGGCTCATTAGGTCATAGCTTCTCTTATGAATACCTGTTAGAAAAGCTTATGATTTCGCTCAACACAGCATCCCAGTCTGCTTTTCTGACTCTCCGAACCGGTAGTTCAAAGTTCTTGAGATTTCCAGCCGCTTGGCTCGGCAAAAGGTTAATGAATTTCCACGCGGTTCAGCACAAAGGGCAGCTGTGGTGGGGCTGAACGCTGTATCAGACCGTACCTCCAGTGGTCCTCCCTCCTCCAAACATGCGTCCCCTGCCTCGAGAAGCATTTTGCCACATGCCATTTCCACGCAAAGCGTTTTCTTGCAAAGAGCCACACGTGTGGTTTTTGGATCGTTCACTCGTTTCCCAAACCAGTCACGCCAACTGGTACAGTTCCGCCCCAAGGGCTATGAGCCTTTTGAACAAACTGAACAAGAAAGGAAAACGATTTCATCTCGAATAACTCTCGAGTCTCGTCTTTCAACAAATTGTAGTTTCACGTTTAATTGATTGGACTTGGTGGAAGCTGAGAATTTTACAAGTTTGGATCCACATATTCCGATGAGGGTTCAAAATGTTGGCTTGGCCCGCCCCAATAAAAGTTTGAAGGAGAAAGAAACCATTCCTCGCTCTCCGTTCGACTCCTCTGGAAGCAATAATCCCTCCGACGAGAAAAACCTGTTCAATGCCTAATGGGTGTCCGCTGCAAAGATTTCCAGCGATTTGGCCCTGTTCATGAGTAATAAGCATCGTTGCCTGGAAGCACTTCATGACGAGGAATGTCCTCCTGCTCCTGTTTGTGAAGCAGTGATACAGGCTTATTTAAAAGTCTCCATTCAGGCGAAGTTGGTCAATCCACTCACATCACTGAGCAGCAGCGAGGTTGAATGGTGATGCACACTTCATAACGCATTAACTCACACCGGTATCACAAGGACAATTCAAATGCTCTAAATAGATTTAGCAGTTCGTTTAATCTTGTTTCTGAAATTTATTTCGGGTCTCTGAAATGGAACTGAATTGGAACTGAAAAGAGAGTCTCATAAAAATGTTGCAATTGTGACGATGAGAGAGCCCCCGAGTGGGAAGTTTTACGTTTTGAGTGCACGTGAGTTTTTGAGATGTGTGAAACTGCTGCCGTTTAACTTTGACAAATGAGAGTTCGAAATGTTTGCTTTCAAAACGGGTCTCTTTCAGCGGCCACACCCACTCAACAAGTAAGGCAACGCATTTGTGAACGTCGCAAATCCTGGGATTGTACGACCAATTGGGTCATTTGACCTGAAACGAACCTCACGAGCACATTGCAAACAACGGAGCACAGACGTGCAGAAAATAAAGCAGACCGACTTCCAAGTTTGTTCCATCCAGACAGAGGAAGGGGGATATTGTACTCACACATTACTCGTAGCAAGGCCATTCACATTGAAACAAAGATCTGAACATGCAGGACCAAAACATGGCTGGTTCAGTCGACGGAACTTGGTTCGCACCGCTACAGCTCTTGGACTGAAGTTCCCAACAGTTAATGTAATTAACCCACGACCACAGAAAAAAGAATCCAGCCAAATGCGACGCGCTCGCAAAAGAAACCATAGCCGTGTAATGGTCTATCCCTAAATTCTTAATGATGCGCTTTTCAGACAAAAACGTCTCAATATGCGTGGCAAGCCTGTCCTTTAAAACAAAAAGCTTTTGCCTTTGTGGAACATAGTGACGAACGAAAAACCTCAGCATCGAACAAGGAGTCCATTTCGGGCTTCTTGACAGCAAGACATGTTGAGTTTAGAAACAACTTGCTTCTTTCATTCAGGCTTTCAGTCAGAAACTAAGAAAGGAACAAAAGACTGAAGCACGTGACACTTCTCAACATAATTTTCGCTGAACATGGGAAGTTCCCACTGCCACATGCATTATGGATTGACAATTCTCCAAATGTGACGTTTTTGTGACAATGAAATTTTAAAATCTGAATTTTGAAGATAATTCTGTGCATCCTCGATTGCTGAATGTGACAAAAGCTTCGTGGGGTAAAACGTGTATTGTCTCTCGACTTCTCACAACAAAGTTGAGAGGAAATTGCGAGGCCACACGGCACTTCTCGGGAGAGAAGCAACTTTATCAGTCCTTTCAACTCTTTGGTTGCAGATGAGGATAATGCACAGAAATTGGCTTGGGTGGAACAGTGCATCGTGTAATCCTATCCGCGTCGCATGATTTTATTTGTTTCAGCAGGGTCAGGTGATAGATCTACGGCCAGCAGGAAAGATCCAAGAGTTTTGCCAAACCTGTGCAGATGCGTTGCAAGTGATTTCTTTCAGGTAAAACGAACAGGCACAAAATTTCAACATGCAGGATAAACTGAACTTGACATGCCTGTCCACAATTAACAACAGTAATCAGCATTCTCAGTCAGTCGACAAAATGCACTCTTGCGTTTTTGTGGATTTGAATTCTGAGCCAATTACTTCGACAAACACGCAACAAACTCCCATACAAATGTACGACACGACACGGTAACCTGATACTGAGGCGAAAAGTCAACGCTTTTTCCCTATTTAATCAACGCGGATGCCACCCGCTTGAGGATAAAAAGGCACAGAACAGTGAAAGACTGGATTCCAGTTGATAAAAGTCAAGAAGGCCACAACAAATGAACCATGAATGGAGCAAAAAGTCAAACTTGTCCATTATGGTGAGGACGGTCCGCATTCAGCGGACACAACAAACACATCATTTCACAGCACAACGGAACACATGTACCGCGACAACGACAACTACCATTACCAAGTTGAGAAATTTCTCCCGCAGATGGGTAGCTCGAGGCGATCAACTCACCACAGTCATACCACCACCAATATTTCATCCCAATCCAAACTCGACCGCCTCCCCTTGGGCACAGATGAATAATGCTTTGTGTTTCTTGGAGAAAATCCCTGATTTAAAGCAGAGAAAATTCTTTAGCTGCACCAAAGGGTGCCTTTGTTTATTTTCTTGAAGGCACTTTTCTTGTCGCTGTCTTACATCAGGAAGTCTTTGACGGCACGCTAATGAAAGCACTCCAAGTAAGGAAATACACCAAAATCTGCGGAAGCTCAAAGTCGATTTACGGAGGCAAAAATTCTTTCAGATTTGTAAACACTGCCTGTGCGCTTTGTTTGCTTTTTGAGACAACTTCACAATTGCTGGGTACGACGGGAGACCTTTGAAGTTTTTCTCCAAGCACGTCGCGCAGTGCCATCCTCAGCAAGGGAGAGATCATTTAAACTTTGACTTATGCAAGTTGTTACCCAAATAGGTCTCGTCTTCCACACAAAGCCAGGCCCTGCATGGAGCAGGCAATAAAGTGTCTTTATGACGCACCATTTTGGTGAGAGTTCCTTGAAGTCTTTCATCTAAAGGTGAACATTTTTACATTTTATGCACTTGCATCTCAAATGCCAAAAGCCAAAAAATAGGTTCAAGTTTAATTGTAAATTCACAAGATTCTCTTCGTTAAGAAGGCCGCGAGGCTTATTTCGCCGCCTGATACGGAGAACCTAATCGTGTCTTTTGTCTGAGTTCGTGCGCTATTTTGAATCGAAGTAATTATCCGGTGCAAGTCACTCTCTTTGATTGTTTACAAATTGCACTGGATGCAAACTACCCGGCCGAAACCTGCTCATTTATTTCTTCAGGTGTTGTACGTTTTGCTTCAAAGGTCTGAAGAACGTGTTCGACAAAGTGATTTGGCTCTGAGCCGCGATGCTCGGGCAGCGGCTGACAACAATCTGCGAACCGAACGATGACTCTGGCTTCAATATCTACCCGACCAATTTGCAATGTTAGCGAGTTAGTACTTTGGTGTATACACTCCAGGCGTTTTGAGCAAACAGGAGCTTGGTATTATGTCTGACAATTATGAGCTCAGTTTCCCGTGAGGCGATAAAAAATAAAACTGCAATGGGAGGAATGAGTAACAGCGCCACGGAGAAAAAATGAGAGGGAATGGGAAATGTTACCTGATGGTTGGAGTTGGAAACCTTGGCGGTCCAGGCGGGTCCTTTGTACGGAGAGCTGGAGCCGACGTAGCCGTTCGGCCTCTCGTGTTCCTCGCAGAACTCGGTCTGCTGGACGAGGCGCGGGTCGGGTCCGCCGCAGCTGCCGTTCGCGACGCCCGGACCCTTTGCGGCGGCCGGGTTCATCACCCGGAGTGCCTCCATGCGGCAGTTGTACTTCTGCTCGCGGCGGGAGCGGTCCTGGCGCCGCAGACACAGGATGGCGATGATGAGGATGACCATGATGACGCCCGAGGCGCAGCCGAGCCCGATCACAATGGACAAATTGTGGCCGATGAGCCCCGAGCCTGAAGGCTGAGGCGACCCGCCCGAGAAGGCGATAGACTTGTTGACCATGATGTTGAGCGTTGACACAACTCGGTGCCGCGGGTTGCCCTGGTCCTCGGCTGAGATGGTCAATTCAAAGAGTCGCAGATCTATGTGAGATAAGTCTCCTTTGGCAAGCAGCACCCCGAGGTAATGGTCAATGTCAAATAGATGCTCCTCATTTCCTCCGACGATATCATACGTGATGTTCGCGTTTTTTCCGATGTCGGCGTCACGGGTAACGATCTTGGTAATGGCGAAGCCCTTGGGAACAGTATTGGAGACCTGCGCCGTGTTGTTACCGGGCGCTGGGAAGACAAAGACAGGCGCGTTGTCGTTGACGTCTCCGATGTGCACCGTGACAGATGCGGTGCTGCTCATCGGGAGGATCTCCTTGTCTCTCGCCGCCACCATCAGCGTATAGTACGGCTTCTCCTCCCGGTCCATCGTCACCGTCGTGATGATCTTGCCCGTGTCGGGGTCGATGGAGAAGCGGTCGGAGAACGGGTGCGAGGGCACGATGGAGAATTGGAAGGAGTTGAACGGCTCCGTGTCGCGGTCTGCTGCGTGGACGATGCCGATGTCTGTGCCTGGCGGCTCGTTCTCCAGCACCGCGAAGGAATAGCTGGTCTGCGAGAACTGCGGCCGCTCGTCGTTGACGTCGTCGATGCGGACGAGCACGGACGCGGAGGCGGCACGAGGCGGCGAGCCGCCGTCCCGCGCGATGACGCTGAAGCGAACCTCCTGCAGCCGCTCCCGGTCGAACACGGACCGAGCCGTGATCTCCCCGGTCTTCTTGTCAATGTGAAACGAGTCCAGAGCCAGATGGTCCTCAATGCTGTACGTGATCTCACCATTGCGTCCCGAGTCTGAGTCAGTAGCGTTGACTTGGAGGATGAAGGCACCGATCATGTTGTTTTCCTGGACACTCGCCTCGTAGAAGTTGCGCTCAAAGACGGGTGTGTTGTCATTGATGTCGGTCACAATGACCCTGAGATGCTTCACCGACACTTGAGATTCGGAACCCAGGTCTTGGCACGTTATGGCCAAATTGTACTCGGACATTCTCTCCCTATCCAGTTTGGCTGTTGTCGCAATCTTATATTCTCCGTCGTACAGTTCTTGCAGTTCAAACTGATTGTCATTGAGACTGCAGTCAAACTTTCCATTGAGGCCGCTGTCTGGATCCACCACAGTGATGTGAGCGACAAACGTGCCTGGCTCTGCATCCTCAGATATTTCAGCTGAATCGGTGCCTGCAGCTACAAACGTGTTGACGGTGACCTGCGGTGCGTTGTCATTCACGTCTTGCACCTGCACGACGACGGTGGCGTCGGCAGGGAGCGAGTCTGGTCCTCTGTCCCGCGCCATCACGACCAGGTGGTACACAGGCCCCTTCTCATAGTCAAGCAGGCTGCCGACAAAGATCTCGCCCGTCGTGTTTTTGATCCAGAAAAGATTCCCGTAGGAGGCCTGTGTGCGGGGCGAGAAGCTGTACATGACCTCGCCGTACAGCCCGGAGTCCGGGTCCTCAGCGTGGACGCGCACGATGCTCGTCCCGACCGGCACGTTCTCGAACACCTTCACCTCGTAGGTGCTGTTGGCGAACACGGGCGCGTTGTCGTTCGTGTCTTGGATCAGAATGGTCAGGTCCATCGCACCGGACTTGGGCGGTTGTCCCCCGTCCACCGCAATCACTTTCATCTGCAATGCACGCAGCTGGATTATGATTTGTGCCAGTTACGTAACCTGAATTAACGTTATCTCTGCTGTCAAAATTCGCTCCAGAATCTGACAGGCGCCGCTTAGCTTGGGGCGTCAGATGTCAAAACAGCTCTCCTACAAGTGCACGAAAGACTCCATTGCAGCCCTGTGGAAAAATTGCTTCACTTTCTTGACAATAACTGCCCTGTGGACGCACAAGCATAAACAACTCCGCAATTATTGAAGATAAATTTGCGTGATTTGAAGTGAACGTTTCATCTGATCAATTTCAGATGATATCACATCATGAGCTGAGCAGTGCGTCAATTTGTAATGAAAACCACATGTGCAGCACCTGGTAGACCTCCTGCTTCTCGCGGTCCAGCTGACCCTGCAGCACAACTTTGACGTCCGTCGACCCGTCCATCTTGGTGTTGACCTCGAGGGTGAACATGTTCGTGTCCGGCTCCAGGATGTAGCTCTGGATGCCGAACTCGCGGCTGTCCGGGTCGATGGCGGACGGAACCACGAAACTGGAGACGACAGATAACAAAGGATTGATGACGTGCGTTCTCTTGACCATCCGCCACCACAGCATCTCTGTTATAAACGCGTTCGTGTATTTGGTGAGGCTTGTGTTTCAAAAATGCCAGATGACATTGTGCAGTATTTTCAACGATCCTCAATGTTCTTCATAAGTTGAAGTGGTACATTCTTGGACGGACATTTTGAAGTGGAAACACTTCGCGGTTTGTCTTGACAAATACACAAAACATGTTTACAAACCACGATAACGGAAGATAACTGAGGCACACTCTCGTTTTCTTTTTTCACAAAAGTGCAAGTTATCTTTGCCAAAGAACAGGAATCCCCCACTGAGGCAAAAGTGGACATTGCATTTTTTCACTTTCACAACTTTGGTCGCAAAAAATGCACATCTGTCAGAGGTAATAAAAAGTAACAGTCTCGCTACAGTTTCCAGACCATCTGAAGTGGGCGATACGCCAGACGGAAGAAGTATCTGAGAGAGCTGTACGATTGTTTCACAAATTCACCAAGTGCTTGATTCGATCATTTCTGCCCACGAAAGATTCATCAAGCACTTGAGTGTGGCAGACTTTTGGCTGAACAACTGCCAGCGTGAGGTTCTGCAAGATTTGAGATGTCCTAACTGGAGAGGCACAGCAATAAATTTGTGCTTGTTGCAGTGTTGAGGAAATGGTCTCGGCAAACCCACCCAGACAGATTTCCAGTTTGTGATACGGAGCATCCGGCTTCACAAACAGAAGTGGAAATCCTGATTGCACTGAGGTTTGCCAAGAACTTTCAGTGACTTTTTCATTCTGGTTTCGAGAGCAGATACCCCAAGACTAAATAAAGCACAACGTGACTCATGGAAATTTTGCAGATATTCAATGCAGGTTCACTCAATGCAGACGACGCACAAAAAGTCTGCATTGATCAATCACTTTAGCTCACCGATTTGTGAACGAAGAAAATGGAAGCCGCACTCTTTGAACTGGTGCGCTGTGTTCAATGTGTCAATCATCGCTGGTTGCAATAACTTGATATACAATGTAATGCGGTACGATAAGCTGTTCGTGTGAGCGTCTCTCCTGGCGTTCAGGGGCAGGCATGGTTGCCAACACGGCCATTTGAGATCTCGGCGCGTCAGTTGAAGGTTTGCGCATTTGTGAATTTGCCGTTGCAAGTTTCCTCAGCTGGGCCTCCAGAGACAACCAAACTTTTGCAAAGGGGTATTTTCGAAAAGATAGAAATCGATGCCTGATTTTCAACAGATCTGTGCCAAAGAGATCCAGCTCTCAGAGCTGCGTGGCAGCAAACAAATGGTTTCGTGAGCACCACTGCCTCAGACCTACGCAACACATTGAACAGGACTGTTCCTTCATGCATCAAAAATGATGTCCAATTTGAAGAAAGGCCAAGATCTTCAATTTTTCCAAGAATCGTTTTGCGGAAACAAACGATGCAGAAGTAGAGGTTGAAGAACAATTGGGCACCTTGAAATGAAAAACAAAACGGGCGAAACGCTTGAGACGCACCTGGTTCCGACGACGGTCGTCTCGAGCAGCTCGTGGCGCAGGTCCGACTCGGGGAAGTGCGGCCAGTTGTCGTTGATGTCGATCACCTCGAGCGTCACCTTGATGATCTCGATGAAGGTCATCGTCTCCGGGATGAGCGCCACGACGTTCAGGATCACGTAGCAGTCCTCCTGGTTGGCGCAGATGGCGTCGCGGTCGATGCGCCCCTCGGTGCGGATGACGCCCGAGTTCTCGACGATCGTGAAGTGCAGCGCGGGCGCCGAGAGGAAACGGAAGCGAAGCTCGTCCAGCGTCTCCTCATCGTACTTGTCGTTCATGTGCGCGTCCGTGAAGACGTTGCCGACGAAGGTTCCTTCGGGGACCTCCTCGACGATGCGGTACAGCAGCTCGGAGCGCACCTCCTGCCCGCCAACACCATTCATCATCAGCAGCAGCAGCGGGAGCCAGGCCGCGCTGACCCAAGATAAAGTTGAGAGTGAGTAACTCGACACCTCCATGTTGACTTTTCACACAGACCGCAACCCGATCCTTCTTTTTGACTTTGTCTTGGTCACAATGTGGTTTCACTTCTGTGGTGAGCAGTTCATGTTTTGAGTTCGTCGTTTGAAGATTCTTTCCCACTTAGCTTCGACTAATTTCCGACTGACGGAAAAATTTCTGGAATCTTGTCATCTACACATCCTTTTCACTGCAAATGAACCTGAAAGTACGAAACATACATGACATCAATTAGACATATGGCAAAACACACAGTCGGTGTGCATGTTCTAAATGCTCAAGGTTTGGCTAAGTATACGCTTGCTGTGTAAAGCGTATTTATCAAATTCTCCATGCACAATTACAACTTTCCACTTCACCTGAAAACATAAAAGCGCAAAGTTGTGAGTGTAGAGTTTCATCCTTTCAACGTTTTTGAGTTTGTCATATCTTGGTGTTGTCAGAAGATCCCCGGAATGCATTGTGCCGAGTGTAAACAATCTTTGAACATAATCCGCTCAAAAAGTGACGGAAAAATGTTTGTCTCCTGTCAGACAAAGACGAAAACAACAAGCACAAACTATTCCCTTTCACCACATATCGTTGGAAAAAGAAATAAATATTTGCCTGTGCTGACGCTCTCCAGCCGTCACAGTTGCCCATCAAACAACGCGCTTTTTCTTGAATCAAATTCAATCTGCACTTGTGCACACTCTCATTACTCCTCACCTTTATGGTGCACCAAAGTCCAAACCATATTCTTTCCTCCACAGGTGACGACGCTTGATATTGTCCTTCCTTACCATGTGTCCACTCTGTTTCTCACTGAGATAATACGATGGTCAAGTAAATGTCCGTCGAGCCATTTGCTGGGTTAACTGCCTGAGAAGTGTTCTGCTAGATGGTCTGTCAGATACTGAAGCACCGACAAGCTCAACCCTCGATCTCATTGGCCCAGGCCTGGCGAGTCGCGCGCATTTCTCTGTGGGGGAGGCCCGTGGTGATTGCACAAAAATTGGTTCAGGCAATCTCGCCTGGTCCTTTTGATGACACAACCAACAACACGACGAAAACTAAGTGAGTAAATAAGTTAATGACAAAAGAAAACATGGGTTCAATTCGTCACAACTTGTGTTTAATGCAATGGGAATTATTTTGTTTGTTGCAAATCAAGAAATTCAGTCATCATCCGCTTTGGCCCTGACAGAGAAAAGTTAATGACCTTTTGCAAATCTTGAAACACAACATTCGTCGCGTGGCTGATGCCATAATTCTGGTGGTGCAACGTTTCTAAATTCTGTCTGTAAAAGTTTCTCAGACTTTCCCCAGCGACGACGCGGCTTGGGACTCCGACTCACAGGAGGATGTGGAGGGAGCCGTGGGCACTGTGCTGTGGGCGCACCAATTTGCCGCTCTGGGTGGCGCACGACTGGTTTACCTCAGGTAACTCCGCATAGAGCACGTTGCCCTTCTGTTGCTGGTCTGTTGACAGTGCATGTTCATTTCAGACCATTTGCTGACAAATTCTTCCTCAAGTTTGGCAGGCAAATGCATTCGACCTGACAGCTCTGCGTCTGTAGAAGCACGCACACTTACACAACATGAAGACAATCCAATCATGGTGAAATCACAAAGATTAGTGCAAAATTTTGCCAAACAACACAACAACAGTTATGGACTTGCAATACATAAATGTCCACTTTTCCAACTCTTCGCTCAACCTTGCCGTTGTTTTTCTTTCGAACAGAAGGTTTGAGCGTCGTCTTCAGTCTGTTGGATTCCAACTTCTTTGTTGAAGGCATTTCTTGCAGCATGTCGATGTTGCAATGGTTCAATGCAATGTGGATAACAAATGGGCTGCATGTTGTGTTAAATCTCAGCTCACTTGTCCGGAAACAAAACACTCTCATGATGTTTTGATCGAGTCGATCTCTCAGTGAGGCTCCGCCGTCCATCACGCGAGAACCAGTTTACCTTTCCAGTCTGATGGAAAACACCTGGACTAATTCGTGTTGGTGGAGAACCAAATGAACGATTATTCTTGTGAATTCGCGAGTACAATCTCTTTCAGAAACTGAGTCTTTCTTTGTCGTACTTTCGGGATGGGGAATTTTTAATATAAAATTTGTACAACACTTGAAAACAAAAGAGAAGTACTCAGCCGTGATGGCAGCGGGACGGGCGAGCCAAATCTACTGTTCAACTCAGTCGTGCGTGAATTTCGTGTCCTTCCCTGTGGCGTGGAGTTTTTTGCTTTCTCTCGAGAGACCCATATTGCTGGAGAAACTGCGAAAATATGCAAGAACTTCTCACAACACGAGACAAGCTGACAAATCTGCAGGTTTTGAAATTTCATACGAAGAAAAACTCGGGAGTTGAATTTCCACGGTGAATAGACAGGAGCTCATCTGTCATGAAGCAGGCAGCTGAATCAAGCGTCTCATTTTCCGCCCTGGTGAAATGCTATCCCAGTAGCTCCGGATCGTGTGATCGTATTCTCTGAATCCAACGAGAAGACGACTCCACAGGCCACAAATCAAAGGATTTCATCCAGTGCTGCGGGCTGGTCAACACCTATCCATACACCACAACAGCAACCACGTGAAGCATCAGAAAACAATAACAGGGGAAACGCACTCCATTAATGAAATGCTTCCTTCACATTTGTTTGTCTGCCAAAAGTCGGCGCCCTGCAGGCTGCTAGAGAAAATATACAAGTTCTGCACAACGTGCTGGAAATGTGCGTTCACAAAGTGGTAAAGAATTTCTTTCTGTTGGTAGACACGTGCTGTACATATCTCCGGTTAGAAAATGGCATCAACCTTTTCGTTTTTGCAGATTGTACATCGTTCGAGTATTTTCCATGTTCTGCACAAAAATACATCCAAATGAAATTCAGAAGCTCAGTGACAGTTGGTGGGTGATTTCGTGTGCTCGTCCCTGGTGAGGCGCACGGAACATCAACAGAGGGAGACTTCAAGGTGAAGCTGAAGCCTTCGACGCTTCTTGAGTTCTTTTGAACAGGAGGCCACTTCCCCCGTGGATATGACTCTCACAGGACCCATACCTTTCAGAGGCAAATACGTCTCTCCATTTCTCCCATGCAAATGATGACCCTTTATGGCCTTTGCAAGTAGCTGCGTCCACGGCTCTGGCCGGCAGCATCAACTTCCTATTGGAGATGATTGCGAAGTTCTGGGGTCCATTGGGTGACAAAATACAAGAAACATCACCGTTGGGAGAGCAATGTCTTTTCTTTGCATCTTTTCCTCACAAATCCTCAAAACAAGGATGCTTTGTCGCAACTTGTGTGTTCATATCCCTGTTGTTCTCAAACGTCGCGCTGCCCTGGCCTGAAGCTCCCTCGGAAACATGCCCTGTAGAATATCTCAGGTCTTAAATACCCTGATATTTAATCCTAGTTATTTTCCCATATCAGATTCTGCCATTTATCCGAAGGCGCTAAAAGGACATTTGGATTCAAAAGAACACAGTGTCCCAACCAATAATTTAACCCAGGGGCTATCAGTGATCTATGAATTTTCCGCCACCTTGTCCCAGGTAAAGCAACACATTCCTACAAACGAGTCACGTCTCCATTATTGACACAAAAGGGACATTTATATCAGCTCGCACCATCACTATCACAACAGATAAGATCACACATTCACAGACCATCGTGAGAGCATCATTTTTTCATGCTCGAGGAGGGACTGCAAAAGGTCCACCCGTTCTGACCTCGCTTCTCCCTCTCCATTTGCTCGTGTCCGCGGCGCTGCGGGCCCCGAGTCACGCAACTCGCACTCCGCCGAGGCGCTCGCTTTGTGCTCCTGTCACGCGTTGCGAGTCCATCTAATGCAACCCAACGTGGAAAATATCGAGATGTCTTTTGAACCCGATACACTGTCAGTTGGCTTTCTCCATTTATTAATGCCTGAAAACTTGATTCAGTCAACGTAACCCGAACTCGTGACTTTGTCATCCCAATGTCAAGGCTTCATCTGTCTTTTGAAATCAGAATCGGAGACTCTCCGTTGTCGCGGTGTTCTCAAGAAAATTACGTGCACCAAGACCTTTTGCTTTTTTTGAAACTTGCCTCGCTGCGCCGCGCTCAAACAACGCGAATTTATGGAATCGGTTTCGTGCGAGTCCTACAACATTGACACGAGATTCGGCAAGAAGGACAGATGATTCTTACTCGACTCTTGACCTGCGAAGTCGCATGTTTGGTTTGAAAAGTGAGAAATTTGATCTCAGAATACTGTTGGGAGCAAGTAAAGCTGCAGATCAGCTAATGCACAGAAAATCTTTGCTCGGAGGAAATCGCTCGTGTTATTGCGCCATTCAGATCCCCAGACTCCCGACAAAAAGGCGGAAACGCTCAACTTGCCGGGGCAAGGAATTCTCCCAAATGACTTCCCTTCTCAGATTCCATTCTCGTTCTGGACCGAGTTGCAGTTGGTGTGCGCAGATCATCCCATCTTCCAGAACTTATGTCCTTCTTTAGCTGCTCCTTCAAGGGCAGCTGGACCATCTGCTGTCACTCGTTCTTCGTCTCAACCATAATCCAAACCTCTTATTCTCAGGGGTGCCTAAAGACGATGTCAAGGACAAAACAAGAAGCTTTGTTGCAGTTTTACAGGTGCAATCCCAACAATTCATCTGCATAGAAATGGGAGTTTGACATTTGTGTGAATGTACGTTTCCAAAGAGACCCACTTTGTACGTGAGTTTTACAGCATTTGACAATCTGTTTTCAATCTGGTTTCTGTTTGATGCATGTGTAATGTCACTGAAACAAGTGATTGGAAAATTACGTGGCTTTATGTGAGCCTTTTTTAACCTGTGCGGGAAGTTGAGGGATCAATAGACCAATTGGTCTGATCCTTTGATGCACTTTTTGTGTGCGCCATTTGCGTTTTTCTGTGGTTCTTTAAAGGAGCTGCTTTTGTCAACAAAGACGGTGATTCCACCGCACCGCGCAATGCAATACATGTATTTGACATTGCGCAGTCAAGATCCAACGCTATCAAACTTGCTCTGAAAAAATGCATGAACAGCTCAAACCCCTCGAGCCACAAGGCCGCATCAAGTAGCTCAAACATGAACTATTAAAAACACATTGGAAGCCAGATTCTGAACCAGTGATGAAACTTGATACCAGAAACTCATTTGTGATTCAGCCGTGTTTTTGAAGTGGGCTGCAGTGGGTGAACCCGAGAGAGGGTCTCGTCACTTAACACAGCAGAGTTGACCAGTGCAAGCGACCCGTGCAGCAGCCTTCACATCAATGACAAGTCGCACTAAACAGTAGTGCGTCTTGGGTTTCACACCCAGAGGTGTGTATGCAGAGAGAACATTTGGTGCTCGGACGTACTTCTTCTGCACTGATCTGGTCGTGCTTCTACAAACGAGCTGTGCTGCTGGTGAATTAGTTTTGTGCCGAACTCATTTTCACAATCATTCCAAAGTATCCAAGACAGATAGATCTTCAATATTTGGAAACCGGGCATGGGGAGGATGGGTACCTTTAGGGGTTGGACTCACATTCTGGGCTCAATTTGCCATCAAATAGTTTCACCTCCACCTTCATCAAAGCGTAATCAGCTCAGACAAAATGACTTCTTTTCTGATTCTGAAAAGGGTTTTGAAGTGTATTTTCTGATTCGCTTGGCTCGCACACCGATCACCATCACAGGAGTTTATGTCGCTTTCAGAAGCAGCTATTTCTGCACAAGGTCCTCTCACAGCATCATAATCTCAAGGCAAAACCACAAAACACTGACACGACTGAACCGTTCCTGTCTTTGTCCTGACTGAAATGAAGTCTGGACTCCAGATTTAAATGACCATAAAAAGTAATATCAATAATCTTCAGATGGCCGTTGGCAGTGACCGTGCATGAATTGAAACTTATTGAATGGCACTCGTGAACAAGATTAGCTTTGTTACAGCGCATTCTCGCTTATCCTTTGAGGCATGCAGCCTCCATTTTGCAAGAACGGCATGAAGTTTGTGAAATTGGAGATTAGCTTCGTGAAAGGCTCTCACCCTGCACACGGTCACTCAAGACCTGTTGAGTCCGTGAATTCAAAACTCGGAACAAATGAAATCGCTGTAAGCTGGCCACAATCAGTGGACACGAGAAGCCTGGGACAGTTGGGCTGGTGTGTGACGAACATGTCTTTCTGCGAGTTTCGACTATTAATTTGACCTTTTATCACCAACATGACAGAGTCGCGCACTCTGGCTTTCATTCCACAAATAAAAACACACACATTGTTTGATATGGTTCGTGCTTTCAGCGACACAAGTTCAGTTTTCACACAAACATCAGATTCAATCCCACTGGTCACTTCAGTCAAAACAGAAGTCAAGCCAACAACGGCGGCACTTTTTCTGTGCATTTCTAAACAGGACATTGATGTTGCCTCAAGAATTACTTTGAGAACCAAACTTAGAAGAAAATTCCACAGAAAACACTGCACGCAAGAAATGTTTGCTCTTGTTCCGTCCTCGCACTTCACATTGTGTGCGTTCGGATCAAGTTCGAAAGGTTCCTATATCCCTGCATTTGACAGTTGCAATTATGAAGGGGCGTAAACAATTGATACACAAACTTACCCCGTCTATGTTTGCACCGTTCCTTCACACCGTATCCGTTTCCAGCAGCAAGAAAAACAAGTGTCATTTCCAGTAGATTACTCAGTGTACACGCCGTGGAGCCGCCATTCCTCGCCTCATTAGCCCCGGACCTGGAAGCACGCCGCGCCACGACTGGGTACCTGCGCCTCCGCGTGTTCCACCCGAGTTTATGGGAAAGTTCAAAGAAGCCGCCGCGCCACTACTTTTCGTGAAGCGGACCCAGGGCAGCCTCTGGATGTGGTGGCGATCCCTGCAATTGACTCCAGCGTGAGCGTCTCGCAAATCACGCGCAAATTGACGCACCGGAAGGATATCCACCGGATTGGGGATCAGAGCGCAACATTCATTTTGCCATCAGTAAAAGTTGGGCTTCCTGCGAAGATTCGTGGCGAACGAGTCACAAAAAGTGCAGTTTCTTGTCGATGCAATTGCAACAACACTCGCAACTGCAAAACTGTTTTTGTAAGCTGGCAAGTACTTGTAGCTTGTCTTGTTTCACCAAACAAAATTTGAAGACGATGAATAAAATTCAGTTAGAAACAACGCAAGTCGAGAACTTTGTTTGCAGCAATTTTGCAACAAGTGCCTGAAGTTGAAGCGTGCCTGGGATACTATTTCACAACAGTTGTAAAAAGCAGCAATGTTCAACAGTGTGTCACGAAAGAAACTTTTCGTGGCCTTCAAATCACGTTTTGACAGCATTTGCTCGACAGGCCACCACAAGTGCACTTTGTGACTATTTGGACGCCAGCAGAGTCAATAAATCGCTGGTCAAAATTGTGCAGATACCAAAGTGTTGAAATTCGTGTCCTGGACCTGGGGAACCACTCAAAGTTTTTCTCTGTTTGTGACTTTGCTACAACACAAGACATCCGTCTCTGCAGACTTGATAATTTCCAATGGGCAAAACTGTAATTTGTGAGAACAATAAACTCTCGTGTCTGTTGTCAAACCCTTATTGGCACAACTAGTGAACTGATAGAACCACCACACGGGTTGTTCGAGCCTTTGTTATCCGCCTCGTAAACCTTTGTGGAGTTTCTTTCCACTTGCAAAATTATGATTTATGAACTCTTTGGAATTTATCAACGGTGTCAACCCCGTATTTGTTTTCGGTCATGCAATACTAGAAACTGTTTGCTGTGTCTCCGTTTGTTGAGGGCGGGTACTTGACTTGTTCCGCTTGCACAGACCGAGGATTCGATTGATGTCAACAGATTTTCATTCATTGCCAAAATTCACACTCGACTCGAGACTGAAAAGGAAATGCGTCTGAACTGTGAACACCGACGCTTATGCATCTTTCGAAAACCAGGCTGAATCTCCCCGTGCGTGTCATCATCTCGAACTTTATCTCCACATTATCAGCGCCAATCCGCGGATCAAAGCCGCTGCTGATTTAGCGCTGGGCAGCTGCCGGCGCGTTGCTCGACGCGACCTGCGCCTTGTCCAGCTGCAGGTCGTCTCGCCCCGCTGCGCGCGACGTGTTCTCAACACCCGCAGTGCTCAACGGGCTCTTCCGGTCAACTTCGTCACATCAGGTACCACTTGTGTGACATTTCGATTTGCATCTCAAGTTTGCGTTCTTCCTCTACACCGTGAAAATTGTCAGCGCGTATTCTTTCTTTGAGACTTCGAAGACTGAACTCTTGGATTATGGCACAATTTCTCTGCATTTTTGGAGGCGAAACATTCTTGTTCTCTTTTTTGGTGGGTGCGGCAATCCATAAGTACCTCTTCCAGGTTCAATTTCGAAGCATAGACCGTGCAAACAGCACGAAAAAGGTGGTCAAGTTTTCACAAAGAAGGCCTTCCATTGCCGCAAATCTGTCCCCCTGGGAGCGAGGAAATTAGTTCTCCATGTTAAGCATTGCATTCTATTTGTGGTTTCCAGGAATAATCCCCTCGTTGTGATTCTTCACTCTTGTGAATGTACGTGCGTACTTGCCTTGCAAAGCGTTTGTGGGTGAAATTTTGCTTTCAGAATTTCTCAATGCAGCACTAAAAGCAAGCATTGTTCTCCCCTTGTTATGATTGGTGAGAAATATCGAATTCTTGTGAGCAATTAGGCAGACACTGTGGAATGACGCCACGATCAGCTTGCTGAATAGTCGTCATGATTACCTCGTGACGATTACCTGACATAAATCTTTGTAAATGCCATGTTAAATATTGACACAATATCATAAATGGCATTTAAATCCATGTGTGACGAGTTGTTATGTGCTGTAAAGCCAGATGCACTTGAAGGTGCAAACAAAGTTCTGTCAACTTGTGTTTGCACAAGACGACTCACGCTTTTCTGAAAATTGTAGAACCTACTCACCAGGAATTTTGTGGCTAAATCAAGAAAATGTTCTTTACAAAGCGATGAACACGTTTCCGTTTGCGCTTACTGCACCAGGTCCCAGTTCAGGAACGCCGACCCACTGCAAAATTCATGCAACCGGGCAAACCTGGCTGGATAAATTGCTCTCCGGATAACAGTAAACTCTCAGGTTTGTCAATCGCGCTCGTACCGCTTGTTTTCGTCACGGTCCTCACAGGCCCCACAAATAAGCCTCATTTATGAAATATTGATATCCCCACTCTTCTTGCTGCATTACTGCAAGACACACATATGGAAATAAATAAGTCTGCTCTGGCATTTGTTTATGAAAACCACTCCAATATGCATTGTGCGTTGGGGATGTGAATAATGTACCGTTATGGTCAGTCAAATAATTAAGGAGACTCTGTTTCATGGAATTCCGCCGAAGCTAATTTCGCAACTGCAAATGAATTGGCTCAAAAAGCTGCGTCATCCGCATGGGAAGACCGAGACGTGATCATTCTTGCTTCTTGGCGGATGAGAGGCTGACTTCGCACAAATGTTATCAGCTGCCATCTGCCCCCACTTCCATCTGACGTTTCGCCTCGCGTCCTGTGTACGGCAATGACACTTGCTCCAGCCCACTCATTAACATCTTCAAATGTCAATAGTCGGATGTTAATGTCCAAATGTCGTGTCAAAAGCTGAAGCAGATTTGGCGAAATCAAGCTTTGAAGCCTCAACCCGATACTCCCGATGATGAGAGAGATGCTTTGTCCACACAGTAAATATTGACATGGAGGCCCTTTGTCTTGTCAGGCAAAGATGGAGCTGGGGAAATGAAGCATTGTTGTAAAACGTGTAATTATTTGGACAACTTGTGTTTTATTAATTTGGTGCTAATTTTGTGGCCTCATCATTGCAAATGAAAATGCACAGCATTGGGTTATGCCTTGTGTATGTGTGTGTGTGTGTGTGTGTGTGTGTGTGTGTGTGTGTGTGTGTGTGTGTGCGTGTGCGTGTGTGTATATGTATGTGTGTCTGTCTGTCTGTCTGTCAGTCAGTCTGTCTGTCTGTGTTTGTGTGCAGTAAGTCCAGAAATGTTAAACTTGAAACCCTCCTTTCAAATCAATCACGATATACTCAAGATCTGAGGAAAAACAACAAACATGAGTCAAGGTCCGGGAAACTGGACAGGGATGTGAAAATGATGTCAGATCCCTCGGCTCTTGCGGAGCTCTTCGTCAATGAAACTTTCACAAATCCCAGAAATGATCAGATTAATTTACCTGGTACACACCAGCGTCTCGGACTGTGATCCCCCTTGATCCCCTGATCACTGCATTGATCAGGGTGTGAGAACTGTAGCCCTGCAATGAAGTGAGAAGCTGATTGATGAGGCAGATCATGGCGAACAGAATGTGTTTGTTGTGAGCCGTCACATCGCAGATATTTGTGCTCACTCTCGGGCACTCTCACAGTTGCGCTTGCATCGCGCTATCTTTGGTGCGCCCATTTCTCGTACTTGCAGACACAACGCCAAAAAAGGACATTTTTGATCAGTGTGTCTCGCCAAGGACTGCGTCTCGCTTACACTCACTGTGAGTGAGTTTTTACCAGTAAACCACTGAGACAAACGAAAAGTGCACGGTCTGTTCAAAACGACCGTTGTCACAGAGCGCTCTCCTGCAACTCTCGGCAACATTGGTCTCTTCCTGTGAGAGCGGAACGCCAAATGTTGTTTTGGCAGTTTGGATTGAGGAACCAGGACTTTAATGACATGACCTGCAGTTTGTGACAATAAATTGAAAAGAAAATGAGTCACGAATCAAAGGAACGTTTCGAAAGACTGACCCTCTCATCCACACGAAACGAGATCCAATTTCTTCACTGGCCAAGGACAACAAGCACTAATTAGCCCAACTACGTAGTCGTAGTAGCTGAGATTTGGCCAATGACTAAGCAGCAGAATGCGGGCGACGCCTGCACGTGGGCTGCTCCTGCAGGACATTCTGCAATCAGCCACAAAGGACGACGCGTGTTGTAAAATAATATCGGGGCGGCAAGACGCGGAAGAGCGCACCTGCGCTCAGGTGTCCCGCGCTGCGCTCAAGCAACAACCTGTCGAGATAATACGTGCGCAGGCTTCAGATTTCTCTGTCGACTTGCAGCTTGCCCTGCAGACCCACAAAAGCCTCTCAGAAAAGACAGCGGTTTGCTATCAAGATTATGCCATCTGATGCCATATTAGGTTCAGGGAAAGCAACAGTTTTGCAGTGCAGTTTGCTTTCAATGAAAAAACGGGAGATTTCCAAGTTGTGCGTGCAACGCACCTGGAATCAGGGAGATTAAGTGGTGCATCCTTGTTTTCACCACAAACACTTCACAACTTCTTGCAAAAGAGCTGCGAGGCCATCGTGCCAGGGCGCCTTATCTTCCCAGAGCCTGAACCCAGCAAACAGCACACTGACACTCTGACTTCCTGTGCACATTTTGATATTTGGCACAAAGACAGGAGCAAACACACAAACACGCTGTTCAAATCTTCGGCAGTGTTCATGGTCTCGTCACTTTTCAGGCACGTTTTGACTTAAGAACCCGATAACATACAAATATTGGGGAATGTCAGTCATCTGGAAGTCTTGATGGGCCTCTAACAAAGAAACCAAAAAAATAAACAAGTGTTCTTGCATTTTTCTTTCTGTTGTTTGCAAAGCGCGGTTTAGGGACGGCTGAACGCGAACTGCTGAGCAAATCCAGATGCCTTGAACTCAAGTCCCTGGGCAGTTCCAACGTGCTTGTTTTTGGTGACTTAGAACGTGCCACTGATACGTGAAAATCTTGGTTTTGTGCAATTGGTCTCTTCATGTTCACCCCAAAGTTCTTGTTGAAAAGACCGAAGAATTCTGAAGAATGCTTGTGAAGTTTACTCGCAGTGCAAAGTAAAACGAGAACAAATCTCTGATCAGCAGCCCAGCTGCGACCTGTCATTCTCCAACAACAGCAAACACGCTCGGATCACAACCTTCCAACCCCAAACATATCAAGCGATGCAATTTGTAGTGTACATGTCAAATCACAGAGTCGACCAAGCCAACAGCTTCTGTTTAATTTCATATCTCGTTTGTTTTCTCAGCGGGAGAAAGCTTCAGGCTGAGATGACAGACAAAACATACAACTGCAGCTTCCAGTGACTGTGCCACACAACAAAAAATCTGCATGTTGAAACTTTGTATCGTGCAAGTCAAAGAAGTTTCAACACCGCAGATTATAAATAATGCAGAAAAATCTCATGACAATGTATGGATTAGTCACGCCTCCAAATGACATTGCGAATGAAGTCCTTCTGCAGTGACACTTCCCATGTTGAAACAAAACCTGCTGCACGTGAAACAATTCGCCTTCCTTCTCCTTTTTCCTCACCTGTTCACATCTTTTTCACAAATGCCTCACATAGAGTCTATTGCGTGATTTTGCACGGTGGGTGTTGCGACGTGACGGCTGCGAGTATCCGAGCCGCTCTTACCTGGTTAGGAACCTGCCTCATCTCTCTTTCAATTAAACTTCCAAGCACTTTTCCCCAGTTTAGCACCTGAGCGAAATGAGAAACACTGCTTTATTTCTTTGATCTGCGGTAATTGAAATGATCTCTCTGGGGCTGTCGGATTTCCCAGTCTCTGAACCCAACTACCTGTCCAACTAGCGGTTTGCGTCTGCCACTCTTCCACACAAGAAGCATGTTTCATTGCTGCTTTCATGCCGCGATTCTGTTTAAAGCACCTGCGCCTTGTGCAATGAAACCAGGTGGAGTAGATTCCTTGGGTAGTTGTTCACTGACGTCCTTTGCTTTTCAAGGGGATATTTTCCGAAAACCCAGTCTTTTTGGCTTCAACGAAAAATGTTTTCAACTGCGAAGTCAACAATGGCCCCAAACACAAAATAATTGAAAACTCAGAGAAAGGCGCCCACCAACCTGCCAGAACCTTGTCCGTCCTTGCCTGCTGGCTCTTTCGCCGCCTTCTGCAACCAACATTCCCTTTACAATGATGTATCGCACACTGAACATGGCACTGATATGCCGCACGTAAACAGAAACCTTGTGCTGGGATTGCAATGTATCGCAATATCGCGGCTACTGAGCAGCAAGATCAAAGCGTCGCACTATTTCTTCGAGATTAAACCACTTTTTGTCGACACTTGACGGTGACCCCTGTTTTCCAGGTTTTGCTCCGGGGAGTGTGTTAGTGAGAAAGCCTGCATCGAATGTAAAATATGACTGCTTTGAAACTTTTTCTACCCACAACGTGTCTGTCAGTTTTGGTCCATTCCAGTGCCGCCAGGAATATTGCAGCAGCCTCAGATCAGACAGACTCTGGAGAGGAGTTTGTTTCGTGGCGGATGGAATTTCCCTGCCCTGATACCCCCTTCCCAATTAAGTTCACTTCCAAATGTGTGCTGCAATGTAGTTTTGCCCTGTAACTTTGACACCCACCGAAGGTTTAAGTTTGTGAGTTTGTCTGTTGAAGCAGCGAAAGCGCTGTCGTGACAAGTTCACGACTCTTCGTACTCTCTTTTTAGCCTTTGCTCCCAGGTTCTGGTTGTCTGGAATTGATTTTCAGTCAAAAGACGCAATGGACTCAGCAAGAGCCTTTCAAGCGCTAAGTTGGGCTTTACAGTACGAGCAAAAAAAAAGGAATTATTTCATTCCATTTCTCAACCAAGAAATAGGACGAGACAATTTGTTGTGGTTCAGTCTTCAGCTGGTCCCTGTGAACTTGTCCGAACCTCACTCCTTCACCAACAAGGCCACTAATTGCACACAAGACCCCTCTCGAGATAATTTGCCAAATTCGAGACATGTCTTTGCACACCTAATTTGCGCAAAAGCCCTTAAAAGCACAGACCTTAGAGACCTTTTTTGTACAGTCCGCTTGCAGCATAAGACGGAAAGACTTCAAATTGCACACAGAAGCCTCTTTGTAGAAGCCAAGTCGAGCAATATTGCGGCCAACGTTCAGAGCACACATGAAGAGAAATGTCTCCAGTCAAAAAACCAACCCGAAACACGATTTACCAGATTTAGTTGCTTCTCGAATGGAAGTGAAGGGAAGCGAGTCTAAACTGACAGACCGCGCTCCCATCCCGGTGGGGTTTTGTCGGGACCTCCAAGAAGTTCAAGACCTCCACCCGCCTCCGTAGTTGGTTCAGTCCATTTGGAAACAATAAATCTGTGTTCGCAGTGCGCCTGTCTTGTTTTACGGCTTCAACAGAATTTGTGTCTTCGTGGATCGTCCACATTCAGACCACCGAATGATCCCGGCTCCATTGTTCTGAATAATCAGACGAAAAAGGAAACTCACCTCCAATCGACATGGGTTCAAGAGTTGACGGGGAGTCTCATTTGGCCCTGAAAGCACAACAAAATGTGCAATCAACGTTCAGGTGGTGAAACGTTGCTTTCAAAACAAACTGAGGAAGAAAAAACGCGAGGTAATGTTTCAAGGAACGCGAGCAATGCTGTCGACTCAAAAATGTTAGACAACAAACCAGTTCATGTTTCAAAACAGCAACATTAACAAGAATTGCTTTGGACCTTTGTCAATGTTTTTATCACCTGGGGCAAGACGAATTTTCACGAAACATTCCCCTGTCTCAAGAAGATGAAGGTTCAGGAGCCTTGCTGACTGGACGATTCTTCTTTGCAACAGATATGTACAGGAGCAGTGTCTTCTCCGTTTGACGATGCCCAAGTGCGGGTGTTGGCCAAAATTTGGACTTGAAACTTGCACGCTTTATTCTGGGCATGCTCACAGAATAAAATGGAGGAACAACACGTTTTCACGAGCCGTACTTCCAATTACTTGAATCCCACTCAACGGATTACAGGGATGACCCTTTTAACACATTCTGCTCTCTGACTCTCATTGCATTAAAGCATCGAAGCTATGAAACATCGTTTTGTGTTTGCTCCACGGATGCTGGCAGACTGTCTTGCTATTTGCAAAGAACTTTTTCCTTGGTGTGGGCTTGCCAAAGGCTTGCAAAGATGGACCAGCCACCGGCAAGATATTCGGGTTTGTCTGTTTGCTTAAATTGTTGTCAAAGAAATGTTGTCAAGGTATTCTGTTCCCAAAAGAAAAAGCAGAGTGGAGTTCCAATCAAGGGGACCAATCAGTGCAAGAAGAATCACTCCCTGGGCAGGTATTATGCAAGCTGGACTCCTCTTGCAAAACTGTTCTCTCGTCTGACAAGTGGTTCTTTGAAGAAAAGGAACATCGTGTTGTCCTGCACCACACACGAAGGTTCAGTGAAACTGAGATGTGCATCGACAAAGCTGAGCACCGAGTAAATGAAAGGAAAGAGGCGAAAAACTGAGCGAACAAATTGAGCCAGAGTGAGCAATGGATAAATGTCCGAGGCGAACCTGTCTCTTGACCTAATTTGCCAGATTTACGTTGGTTCCCGACGGGATCAGGGAGAAGCGCCCCGAGGAGTCGTGATGAATCGACCGACAGTCGGCGGCGCTGCTCCCAACCGACGCGGCTCCGGCGGAAACCCGAGACTCCCTCATTAGACGCACATCAGGTTCAACTCATAACAGACAGCCAAAGCACAGGAGACAAGCACACAAATTGGACCGAATATGCAAGATTCTTCAACAGAAAGAACAAAATCGTCCTCGCGATGCTTTGGAAGAGGACACAGTCTGATGTCGTCAACCGATTTGTAGATTCTGAAACCTATTTAGTATTAATGCAATAAAACCATGAATATCAATCACATTATTAGGTTTGCCACGGTGGAATACAAGATTAGATGAATTGCGGTGCAATCAGAAGCTTCTGCGAGAACCCAATGTGTCAGTGTCGGGTCCGCAGCAAAAGGAAGAGCTCGTGTGGCCCAAACCTCAAACTCCTGCCGCGCAGGTCTGTCCATCCAAAGAACAACCTGGTGTATTCACATAAATTCAGTTGTGATAAAGCAACGCTTGTGACTGTTGTTTCTTTCCCGTCTCTTCCAACTTAGTGCTGAATGCATGTGAAAACACTCTTGTACGCGAGTGACATGCATGTTTCTGCCACCTCGGAGAACATCACTTATCGACTCGTCTGTATTGCATACTTGGGGTGAGAAAAACGCCTCCAAGCTCATTTGGAATCAACAAATCATTTGAAGCGGGAAATTCATATCATGTCTCTTCACCGCGCTGCCAATTGTAGAAGTGCAGTCAGCGCTTGTGATCTCTGATAGAACTTACCAAGCTGGAATAACTATGAGGCAATTTTCTCTCCGGCTCCGTGACTTGGTCTGTCCCCACACGCGGAATTCAGCAAACAAGGGCAAAAGCGTCAATGTTTATTTTTGAAAATGCTCCCACGAAAAGCTTCGGGAAGCTGCCTGACTTGGTGCGAAATGATATTTCTTTTTTTGTGAATGACGCTTTGACTCTGAACGGAACTCTTGGTCAAGTGTGAAGATCCAAGTTTTGCAGGTGGGTGTGACACTTCGATTGCGATTTCCTACCTACGATGCCTTTTGTTGTCATTCATTTCTAGCCCGGTTTGAGTGCAACGTATCTGTGATGTCTGTGTGTGTTCAGTTGAAGTGGAAGTTTTCAAGCATCTTTTTCGAAAATGTCGAACTGCAGCAAGCTGTTACGAGGTCTGGCAATCAGACAAGCAACGCCTTTGGAAATGAAAGCTTCACACTGCCGGCTCTTTACACAAGATCAGTGGCAAAAAATCTCATCCCACGGTTCTTCCATCAACATGTGTCACTGCATGCACCCCGAGGATCAAACCAACCAAATGAGATTCCTCGTGATTCGCCAATGCTTCTGAACTATTGCTCGGTATGTAAACATAGAGGAGAGAAAAGGCCCCTTGTCAATCATAAAAGCGGCGGATATCGAGGCTCTTTCGGACCCTCTGTTGACGCTGACATGCAAAACAACGAGCTGGAGATGAGGAAATCAGAAAGAGCCAAAGAGAGCCTTTTTGGTTTTAAAATGTGTGTTTTGCGCTGCTTTTCAGAGTTGTGCTGGTCACCCTGATGCGGACACAAAGCTGCAGAAGCGCACCGGTGCGCGCGGTGTGTGCGCCGACACTGCAGGCGCAGGTGCACGGGAAATTGGCTGCATGTTACGTTCGCAATGGAAGCTATTAGATCTACCTCTTCTCGTCATTCGTTATTTATGTGCAATAAATACAGATGCGCATTGTTGATCAAAATGTGTATTTTTGGCTTGAATTATTCAAATGCAACGGTTGTGCGGCTTCCGCGCCGGCAAAAGTCCAAATTTGGGTGGCAGTGCGAGTATCTCAGAACAAACAGGCCTACCTGCGTGCAATCTGTCCGTTTCGATATCCAAGTTCAAATATTCATGCCCCACTCGGCAGGAAACTTCAATAGAATGACGTGAATGAAGCGACCAGCGCCTGCTGTGCGTCTCAGAAACAGCTTCAAGCTTCAGCTTCCCCAATGTGGTCGCATCCCTTCTCTGCAGAAACACCGCGTCCCTGCAGAACGACGACATTGTTCACATTGCCCGAGTTTATGTTTTCTTGGCATGTGCCTGAGCATGTTTTGGTTGTGGCAACTCATCTCATGACAGCTATGAAAACTCAACTAGCGTCAAAGCTTTTGTGTTTCAAGCGGAACAGCGGTGGCGGTCGCAGCGCCGTCGCGCAGCCTGCGGCGGATTCAAAGGCGCGATCGGCCCTGGGGAAATAAGTGTCATCGTCATCGCACCTTCTGCAATGTTTGCTTCTGATTACAGTCTTTCTTCCTCTTTGTGTATCGACTGGAGCTACTCGAAGCTCTCGGTCAACTTGTCAAGTCCCAATCCAATGTAATCTTTACAAATTCCTTCAACCGAGTCCTTCTTTTGGATTGAGTCTTTACCGCCTTTGAGAGTAAGCCTGCTTTGTCGTATTCCCGTATTCGATTGGGATTCACATTGAAGCCTGAAGTTAACTTGCTTTCAAACTTTCGAAATTCCAAAGTGCGCTGCTTGCCACAACGAAACAAAAGACGAGAGAAATGTCTTCAGGTTTTGTTCACAAATCAAGCATCAAGCGTGTGGCAAGTTAGTGCGGTCTTTAAAACTGTCGCCCACCTTTCGTTCAGCTTCTGAAATTCTCGATGCAATTTTGATGTGATGTCTTACTTTCTTCGCTATTTTCACTGTTTTTACGTGAAGCGGATGTCGGGGTCACTTTGACTTTCTCTTCAAACTTTTTTGTTCGTTCTCCCCCACCCAAGCTTGTACATAGGGACGGAGAACCAGGTGGATGTGCTATTCAGGACAACGTGAGGGGACCCAGACCCCTGGCTCCGGATCCACTAGATTGTACCTGAAGGCTGAGTCTTTGTAATTCTTCGGGAAGACTGACACCAAACTTCACCAAAGGCAAGTCGGATGCGCTACTGAGCTCCAGGTACCCAATTGGAGATTACAGCAAGCTGCTCGGGACACCTTTGAATTTTGTAATTGAGTTAGAAACGAATAATGTGCGTCTTTCATGGTTCATCTGCCTCGGAAGCGCAATTCCCTGTAATCGCATTACGCGCAGCTTGCTTCCTAACCGTCTTGAACAGACGTGGAATTTGCCGTGCAGCAAAAACGGAAGTGTTGGTGCAGCTCAATTGCCAAGAAGCTCGGCTTAATTTTTTCTCATTCTCTGAGCCAGACATTCCGGAAGCACCGAACTATGCTTTGAACATTTTTCTCCACTTGCTTTGAGCTCAAAGTCACTCAGTGTGAAAGATACAGTTTTGAAAACGGACTCACCGACCTTTCAGTAACGACAAGAAAATTTGCTACCGTGATCAATAAACGCGTCATTCTGTTCTGCACGAGGTTCGCTTTGTTCGCAAGAAACTGATGATTCTGCAAGGAAAGAAGTTGGACGAAGAAAATAAATATTTCATTGCTTTTATCTGCCGCGAACAAGATGTCGTTACCTGGGAGAGAAGTGTTGCTTCAGCACACCGACGATGAATGGCTCCCCGTTGAATTGACTCATGGAGTCGCTTTTTTGTGTTCAGCTGTTCTTACGCTCGCAAAAGGGGGAGATAGATCGAGCCACGGAGTACAACCAATTTCTTTCATTTGCAAGTTGTTTCTCGTCTTTCAAGGAGACATAAAAGACATTCAGGTTGCACAACACCGGGCTCACAATGCCGACAGCTTCTCCAGGGTTGAATTATACATTCAGGAACTCGCATTAGATCTCTATCGGAGAGACAGATCACTTTCGGAATTCTCTTTGTTTAACGCGACCATCTGAAGCGTTTCCGTAAACGGACCCGGTAACATTATCTTCATTATCTTCGTCGCTGCTGCCAGATTGATAGTTCGTCTCTTCCTGACACGCAAAGAGTTGGCGACCGCACAAAGGGCGCGTCCATGACAGATTTCCTTTTTGGGAGAGTGATTAGAACACCACTGTTTCCAACAGAGAATAAATTCTCCGTTGATGTCTTGAACGCTTGTGCGCCGGTGATACTTGGAATCGTTGCTGTTGGAAGCAGATCCAACAAAGCAGCGCGAGAGGCGATCTGCACCCAGCGTCCGGTGCGGCGCATCGTCGGGTGCGCAGTTTGTCTGGTCGTTTTTACCGGGATTGACACCCCCTTTTTTCCAAAAAAGTGGAATTCTGATTGTCAGTTTTGTGTGGCAATGCTTGTTGGATAAATACCAGCACTGGTCAACATGCAACGTGTCAATCCACAGCGCAACAGCGGCCTGCTGACTGGGCGTCATCCGGCATCACGCGATGTGACCAAAGATGAACACGATCGCAAACATCGTGGCTTCGTGTTGCGTGCCAGCCTGCAACTGACTTTTCCCTCAATGTTCCCTGGGAGACACACAGAAAACTCCGGAGACACGGAGTGGCCGTTTCCACCATCTCTCCACAGAAAGTGTGACGCCTCAACACTGAGACCTTCAGCACCACTCATACAGGCTCAGGTGTTCCGCGGATATTGACTCTGTCACCCAAACAATTAGGTGAACAATTAAATGGAACTGTTGAGCAAAAACTTAATATTGACTGACCTTGCAGCAGTCTTGCCTTGACCAAGCTATTTAGCTTTTCACTGTGGGTGAATCAATACGGCACAATCTGGCACGAGATTCTGAAAGAAATACAAGACATGAAAAGCAAGTAGAATTGAGGCTTTCGCCTTTTGCCTCTATTTCTCCCGGACAACTTCACAAATATTTTGCTCAAAAATAGAGCAACAAGAATTGAGGCTGAAACACGTTCTGTTTCAAACAGATGCCTGAACCAGCTTCGTCTTCGAAACGTAAAGGCACAAAACATGATTTTATCCGCCATTTCCTCACGTTCGCAACAACTTCACAAAACATTGAAAGCACCAAAACAATAAAAGCATTGTTTGCGGTGTTTCGAACCCACCTGGTATTTGAGAATTCCGTCGGGCTCAATTTGACTTGAAGTTGGATGTTGTCAAACTCGAAGGAACAGCGCAGGATAGAATGACTCCGTTTCAGAAGTAATGACTTGCCAGTGAAGCGATGTCTTGCAAGTCATTGCAGCTTCAGTACGCGCAAATAGAAATCTTTTCTGCGTCCAATTGCAGAGGATTCTTCTTGCTCCCTGTCCGCTGCAGTCGAACTGTCGATCATGGGCTAATTTTTCGTGCACTGCAATTGCCCCAATGACCCTGTCCTGCATTCAAAGCCTCAATCACTTGGATTGGTCGAAAGGCGTGTTTTGTTTGCTTGTGTATGAATCGACCTGCAAACGATTCAAGGCTGTCATTTTTACCTTTTCACCGAGAACTGCAAATCTCCCATTGAGTACGCCAAGAACAGGAATTCTCTTGTTGCACAACCGGAACACCTCGCAAAAGCTTTCCTTTGCTTTCCCAAAGAAAAATCACTTCCCCACAATACAAATCAAAACAAACACGAAATCAGAGTATCAAGCCTCCGCTTCGCCTGGTCAATATCATATGATCACGGACAGAGCCACAAAAGCGGAGATCAGTGTTTTCCGGCGGTGAAACTGAAGCGGCCGCAGATTTACGGTCGGTCCAATGCTCCTGGGCGTACATCTTCACTTTGTGTGGCATCTGATTCCAGTCGAACAAATTACTCGCGGCGCAATACATAATCCAGTCGTAAATTGCTGCTCATCCGAGATAATAGGTTATTCCCAGTGTCCCTTCTTGCCATCAGACTGTGATCCAAGATGAGTTAATTTCATGTTGTGCGGCTCGGGAATAAGAAACGCACGTCCCTCGCATTTATCGCGGTCGTCGCCTCCCCGAAGAAGCGTCTTGTTTCCAGCAATACGAAACTTCCACCTGCTGCAGGCAGAGCTGGAACGCTTTGTACGTGCCAATGTTTCTGTAAATGTGAATCAATGTCATTGTTCTCTCAACCCATCCCCATCCCCACTGCGCATCGGCAGTTCCTCTCAAGGTTCCCAAACGTGGCTCGGGAGTTGTTATCAGTCGTGTGGAATAAGCTGCTTTTTTTCTCAAATCCCACAAACCACTACATCAATTGGGACAAATTGTAAAGCATCTTACAGGCGAAGATTCTCTGCATGATGGCTTCATAAGACAATCTTCTCAGTTAAACGGGCCATGAGAAGAGCATGATTTGTTGTATGGTAGATTTGCACTGGATATGTGTGGCTTGATGTAGATGATACGCAATCATGGTGCAGCTCAACGGAGAATAAAGCTGTTCTCACACCACGGCGCTGACACCGTCAACGAGGCGCTCCACAAACAATTCCAGCTTAAAAATTCGTCTTGCAACTGGACCGAATCATCTGCTGCGTGTTTCCATCGCCTTTACTCACAAGCAAAATTTGAAGCTCGTCAGGTGGTATTTCTTGGCAGTATTTTATTCTATTCACACTTGCCAGACATCAATATGGGAGGTTGCCAGTTCATCCAGTATTCCGACAACTGCAACATTTGACCAAGCACAATTCCTAACTGAATTCCATCATTTGCAGAGGCGAAGGAAAGCATTCACAAGTGGCCATTCATGGTAAATTTGCCGAGAATTTCAACTTGCATGATCTAGACAGCTTCCACTGCCCGTCCGTGAGGGTCTTTTTTAATGAATTCGACCCTCGAGATACAGTGGATCTGGTGTTATTAAGCTCGAACACAATCCGCAGATGGAGGCTTGCCGTGAACATCACTCTTCACTTATTCGGATGAATCTGAGATTCGGAGTGAATTCTGTAGCCCCAAAGTATGGCAATTGCTCAAGACTTATTACACGGGGATAAGTCTGGTGTGTCTCACTGCTATTCCTCAATACCTCCACTCCACCAAAGGAGTAAGGACTACGCTGGATGGCCATGCATAAATAAGCCATTCCTTCTGTTGGGGTTTCTCGAAGAATTGCAATCCTATAGATTGCCAGGCATTATTGTGGCCGAAAAAGTTGCTCAGAGGAACTCTGATTTATCTGAGTAATTCAACAACGTGCGTTTTTTTCAGCAGAATGGGACGCACGAGCAGAGTCAGCGATGCCTCAACATTTTCGTCGTCGGTGGCACCCAAAGCCTCGTGCTGTTTCAGACAGTCGCGTCATTCCCCTTCAAACTCTTGATCACCAAGTATACTCGTCTCCAAACGGATTTCGCAAAATCCAAAGCAAGATTGTGTTGTGCCCATGCAGGTGGGCCACACACGGGAACGACATAAACTCATTTCAGAGCACCATAGACTTCTGCGCAGTGCCTGTAAGAACTGGATGACAGCAGATCGCAACCTTGTCAAAAGCATCGACAAGTGTCACCGCCCGCGCAGGTGGTGGGACGTCTGCAGATGTGTTGCAAATAATTGTTGGAACAAGACGAGACAAGGACATTGAAGTAGCAATGATGACTGAAAATAACACTGCAGAGTTTCAACAACACGTCTCACGTGATGTCTGCTCTCCTGTGAATCATTTTGAGTCTGTGTAACAACCATCGGCACCAAAATTACCTTTTTTGTCCTTCGCTCGCCCATGTAGAAACAGCAGACACCAACCCTCATGCAAATGTACGTGAATTTAAATTACAGTCTCCATTGAAGAGCAATTGAAATTTCAATGTGAATCGAGCATCTCGCATCGCGGCAACCACCTGATGAGCAGGCACCTTTGTGTCAGGTAAACAAGATTTTCTTCTGCGCAAGAAACCCTTTGTGGATGTGAAGTGGAAATCATCAAAGAAAGAATAATTTTGACGAAGCCTCTAATCTTTGACGCACAACAGGTCAACCACTCCACCCCTCCCAATCTCTTCAAAAACTCAGAAACAACATTTCAGGCACAAATCCGGATTTGCATTGGTGGAATTTTTTGACTGAATTAGAATTAGATCACAGACTCTCGGCCTTGTAGCAAGTACAAAAGAAACTTAGGCACACTCTGGCAGAGACAAAGTCAGGCACAATCACGCGAAGATGTACCAAGATTCACATCCTCATCTCTGAAATTTTTCAAGGACCAGACGAACAATGAAGAGTGAACTAAGAGTCGTGCAGTGACCATGATGAGATAAGGCTGAGTACTCTGTGAAACAGGTGAACCAGACACTTCAACGCTCGGGCAACAGCAAGTTACACAGCTCCAGGAAGGCGTACCGATGTAATGAGTGCCTTCCTGTCTGAAGACGGACAGAGGTAGCAATTTTGCTAATCTGTTCAGCCGACAGCGTAGTTCATGTAACGGACATGCATCTGTCACCAAACGTGCGGACAATGTACCTGTTGGTCTGTTTGACAATCAAGTCATCGGCACAGAAGCAAAAGCACTTGCTCTCTGCCTTGAGTCGATGACGCGCACTGCGTGACACAGAACACACAATGAGCATCAGCAAATTGTGATAATGGATTGAGGAGCCTGTCTGCAATGCGGACGGAAGAACGCGTCGCTAAGTGTTTCACGAACAAACCCATGTGAAAAAAGACTTGGGTGTCAAGAAAAAAATGCTTTCAATTTTGCAATTGTGTTTGGCTCACTTGTACAAAACATCAAACAAGTTTGTTGCTGCATTTGCTGTGTCGCCTTGCAGGAGAGATTCAGAATCATTTCCGTCTTTTTCTTCAAAGAAGACAAACATGAAAGGAAGGGCAAATTAATTGTGGTTTGTAATTTTATTCGTGCTGTTTCAGTGACAACACAAGTCTCCACATGGAAATGGATGCTTTCATTCAAAAAACGTGCTTTGAACTTGCCACGTAATATCTTCTGTGATAGTTTTTCTCCTTTTACTCCTTCATTTTTGTCAGTTTGTTTTTGTTTTGTGTCAGAAATCCAACCAGAAACAGAGTGCTTGTTGCTCGCGTTGGGATTTCTTTTCCAACCTCAACGGTCAAAAAGTGCACTCTTCGTCTGTGAGACAATGCTTCTGCAGCGGATCCAAAAGACCAAGGACCCTTGAAGAAATGTTGTTTTGACTTCACCCTCCCTGTCAGTTTACGCCATCAGATTGGAGCCACAAGCAGCCAAGTCACTCGAGACCTTTCTTGGTCCAAGCCTCAATCAGCTCCAATTGACCGTTTCGCGGCTCGGAACAACTCTGAGGAATGCGGGGACGAAACTCAAAAAATGATACGAAACTTACACTTTGCTCAGAATAACACTGAGTAGTTTTGGTTGAGAGAAAAACTGAGGACAGTGAGTTTCATACCGTTTTGTTGAGTTTCGTCCCCACGTTCCTCAGTGTCATTCCGACCCGTGATTCCGTCAATCAACTCCCCTCTGGACCCACAGGAGTGCTTCCTTTCCCCTTGAACAAGGCGGAGAAACTCAGCTCGAATGAAAACAAAAACTTCTGCAGTTTGGTGAAACACAGGGAATGTTTTTCATCGACTTTCACCTTTTGTGAATGGTTTCGTTTCAAGAAAAACATTACTCTCTCAACACAGCATTCATTTTCACAAATTGAATGTCAAAAGCTCCATGTTTCTTCCATATTTGGTGCAAGTACTGAATTGAACAGAATGTGCAAGGAGACGATTTTGCTTCGCAAGGCATCTTTTGGTGACAAGGCATGAATCATAATTCAAGACGCAACTTTCAGCGGCACTGCAGGGACAGTTATCGCGTGTGCACAGCTGCATTAATGGGCACAAACTCAAAGACAAGACGCAAGACAAATCTTTTCAAGGTCCACGTATGCATAGTTGTTGTTGGTAATCCACTGGCAACGAAAATTGCGCGCGTGTTTCACTGTACTTCACAGACCCTTCTTGTAAATTGTGTCGCTCAAGCTGGGTTTAACCTCTGTGGGGTAATTGGGACTTTCTCGTGGGATGGCTTCCTTCTTGAGGACATCTTGCACAAAAGGCGACCTGACGCGAAAAGCCTCGACCCCAGGCGCTCTGTCTGTCAATCGGATCCTGCAGCGTGCTTTAGTGGGAAGCTGTTGACAACAAGACAATATTTTCTTTGTGTTCTGATGATCAAGGTCGTGACACCAAATCATGCCTGTCTTCATTCATTTTTCTTTCTATCTCTGCCGAGGCCAGCAGATTTGATCCAATGTAAGTTTTGGAGAAAGCTAAAACTCGAGTTTTCCAGTCTCAAAAAAACTTCAATTCTATGTGACATCTTGACTGAGATGCAGAAAAACAACAACAACAACAACAACAACAACAACAACAACAACAACAACAACAACAACAGCAACAATTATTTTCTCAACCGCATAATGCTCTTGCCCTGAAGGGACACCGCACGAGAAGACAGGGTTCTCACACTGTTCCCACTGGTTGCTGTGAAATCACACAATTACTTTTTGAGACCTTCAGTCGAGAAAGCAGTTGTGTGTTTGTTTCTACCACGATGCGACCACATACTCGTGCGTACAAGAGGTTTTGTGACAGCAGAGTTGTAGAACACCGCTTACACTCTTTCAACTCGTTTTGTCAAAGTTCGTGTTCATGTCAAAACACAATGTTCACCCGTCTTTTATGGCCAACTCGTTGCACACGCGAAATTCAACATTGTTGCTTCTCGTGAGATGTCATCTCTTGGTCTGTGTTTGATTTTTCAAAACAGAAATTTGCAACGCAAGAGTGAAGATGTGGACTAACTTAACCACAAGACAACACCTTCGGGTACTTCTCGAGTCCCATGTCGCTCGGTTTGACCGGCACCATGGACAATCAATTGGGGCATCATAATCAGATGGATGTTGTCAGTGACTCACAAAGACGACCACGGAGCCTGCAGTGAGAAGTGTTCATGGCGACAAGGAGCGTGAAGAATGAACAGAGACGCAGAGGTGAAAGACTCAGCGCCTTCGTCGGAGACAACGAGGTTCCTGTTGAGAGGCTCGGGGAAACATGGCGACACGAGGAGTTGTTTGGGCAGAGATGAACAAAGTTGCAGGAGAAACACGGAATCGAGGTGGTAATTTTCAACGCGGGATACACCAGTCAAGCGTCGGTCGACCAACCAATGCATCTGTCGAGGCGTTGAACCGGCTTCTCAATTGAATAAACCTCCATGTGCACACGAAAAACGGTTTCTCAACCAAACGGAAACTCACCACCGCGCGAGCGACACCGGTATACGTAACAAAATCTTCGAAGAATTCGTACACTGGTGGGAGAAACCTTGTCCTTGTATGTCCAAGGGCTGCACCTTTACCCAATCATTACTTTCAGGTGTTTTACTGTCCGAAAAGCAGCTGGTGTTTTCTCGGCTTCCTTCTCTCTCAGCGTAACTTCACGTTCACATGTACGAGTACCGGCATACGAGTACATGTGCAACTGGCAGTCCGGAACAAGGGCTTCCACACCTCAACAGCTCAGCGTTTCAGGAGCTGTGTGCATTCAAAAGTACAGAACACGAGACAAAAGTGTACTAATTTCTCAGTCTCTTGAATAAAACAAAGAACATTCAGTCACCGTCAATCCCCCAGCTACTGCCCGCACCTGAATGAAACCAACAGTCCACCGAAGAGTCTCCTGCTCCGTCACAAGTCAGGGTCGCATACTGACAGACGGGAAGAGGTTTCTGCTGATTTCTTCTGTTCACAGAAGAGTAAAACAACGAAACCTGTCCTTCACTGGCACAAGATTCACAAGAAACTGTGTTCTCTCTCAGTTTGATTCTGTGCACAAACTCAGATCTGCGCGCAGTACGTGCATGGGGAAGAAAGGTGTCCTTCAGGTACCAGTGGAAAGCTCTGATTAAGTATCGACCAACTTCTGTTTGCTAAAAGCGAACCCCTGAAAACCTTCACCTGGAAGAGAAAGGCAATTGTGTGCTGCCTCAGAACGCGGAGAGACTGATCAAAGACGGAGCTTGAGAAATCAGACTCCAGCTCCCCCGCTGCGTGAGCCGGAAATGTTTGCTCCAGAATTCGAGACTGAGCAAAGGAACAGAAACGGCAGGCACGGATTGTTCGAGCCTTCACGAGTCGATTTTTAAAAAGTTTCCACGTGACGCAATATTTTCAAATGGAATCATTTGGCGTATAATCTGCCTGTGAAAAGTTGCGTGCATTCACACACGAGTCATCTCAATCTTGCAGCAGAAGAACCTGAAAAGAACAAACCAAATCCCAACTCTGGGACGCAGCCCAACGTTCTCAGAACAGTTCAACCTATTTTGGCACGCGCCGACTCAAAGCCAACTGTTCAACAAAAGAACTGCATCATGAGTCAAAAAGACGACATACAAAGGCAAGAAGCTGCTGGATCCGGCCGCAGACAATAGACAACACATCCGTATCAATTTTCTCACGTGCCCACGAGAATCTCGTATGTCCGTCATGGAGTGTTTCGTTTTATCAGGGTCTTCACAGAGACGTTTAGAGATGGAGTCGTTGGTGTCCAGAATCTAAAATAGAACCCATACAACGGAAGGCGAGTTCCGATACCGGTTGGTGTCAGATCCGTCCGGGTGTATGGTTCGTCCGGCTTTGTATCCGGTTTGTCCAGTTTTGAATCTGGCACCATTCGGACTGTCTGGGTGGTGTCCGAGATCTGGGAAACTTGCAGAAAATGCAGAAAATACTGTATCCAACTCCTGTAAGAGGTCTTACTTGTCTCGGGATGAGGAAAAATTCGGAGGCGCGCAACACAACTGCAGAACTGCACCCACCCGTGCACGAACATTCAGGCCAACACATGAAAGTAGTCTCAAAACTTCCACCAACGGGGCTTGTCTGGCCAGCGCAGAGCCTTCGGGACTGTGAAAAGAAGGCTGGCATATTCACACCTTATCACAAGATCAGAGAAAGTGCATTCTTATCTGCACTGAGCCCCCAAAACCTCCAAGTTGAATTGGGAATTTATTGGTGCTGGCCGACTCATCATAGATAAGGAGTTCAAAACTGGTTTCGAAATTCATCTGATGCGAACGTGCGCCTATCAGTGGGACTGTCTCCGTTCAATTCTCATTTTAATTAATCTCCTCAAAATCCAATTATAAAGTGATAAACAGCGACACATAAATTAGGTAATGACGCGAACAACCAACCTCGGTCCGTAACGACCGCCACGCTTTCCCTTCAGGACACCATTATCTGATGTTTTGTCGTGGAATGAAATGGCGACTCGGGTCAGAGCGCGGAGAGTCTTGGAAAGAGTATCAAAGAATCTTAAGAGAAAGATTTGTGGCCCATAAAGGTTGAAGATGCGCATAATGAATCAGGAGGGGGTATGCGCACCACTGGCCAGTTCAAGAGCTTTCTGATTTGCAGACCAATTCAAATCAAGACGGAACAGGAACGCGCGTGGGCAACGAGCTTTGCAACGTACGAGTACTCGTACGTGGTGTTGTTTGGCCAGTCGCAGATTTTGTTGGTCGACAAAAATCTATTTAGCTGGTAGGTTATCCACGTTTCAGTCGTTAAAATGTACAGTGACCATCGCAAAAACAGAAGTGTTTTCCCCATAAGCAGATCACTTGTGGCCCGTCTGATGTGACTGCAAAAGAAGACAAAAATGGTGAGGCCCAAAAAGCTGATGGCAGTCATAAATCTCTGCATCGGGAAGATCTCCGAGCAGCGCTACGATGTGAAGTTATCACACAAGAGATGCATCGCAACCAAATTATGATTTTGACCGGTTCAATCATAAGAAGGCCCAGATTTCCTGCCGATCTTTGAATGAAGTTGTCAGGAAAACTGGGATGGATTGCGAGTGGCTTTGTGAATGATTGGATTAACACACCAGTCGACCCCGGCTTTCATTTCTCTTCTCCACGCAGAGGCTGAAAAGACGCTTTTGTGCAGAATGTTTTTATGGTTGTCCGTACACACACAACGCGCAGATGATATTTTTGAAATGTTATCTCTTTTGTGCTGTCAGTCTCAACTTTCACCACTCATCATACGCTACCAATCAAAAACTTGATCTTGGCCCCAAAATCTCCGGCGGGTGTGCACCAAAGGTGGTGAGTCTTTTTTTCGTTTGCCAAACACAGACACACCTGCGCAAGTTTCATCACACAAAAACGCGTTTTTACTTGTGCCGAACAAGTTTTAAATCATACCCTCAATGAAAATTGTCAGTTGGCCATGATGGCAAAATTACCAAAAGCACATGGACGCAATTTGAGGATGAGAGACGAGCACAAATCTTCCGACAATGCAAAATCACCGACGAACACGCCACGGAGCGACATGCACGCATCTTCTGCGCAATTGTTCAATTTAAACTCTTCCTTTTGCGGTCTCTATTATTCACTGGATAATTGAAGACAAGTTGACCCAGGGTTTCCTTGCGACACCTGCCTTTTCCTTTCCAAGGAGGATTCGCGTGGAGCAAAACTTGTCACGAATGTGGTGGCTGGTGGCTGGTCAACCTGTCTGCAAAGTTCTCGAAACAAGACCTGAAGCTTGTTTCCTTTGGAAAAGCGTGGCTCAGCTTTGACATGGGAGTTGTAGGAATGTCACGAGTATTGCTGAACTGTTCAGTTCCTCCAGCCCTGCGCTTCTCAAACCTTCGCCCCGAAGCAGGTGCTGAGGAAAAGGATAATGGCGCAGGTCATTATGATGCGGGAATAAAATGATAATGAGAGATCATTTTTAGGAAATAAGCCCTCATAAAGTACGTGATTAATGGGTTCCATGGGCGGCCATTCGGGGTTCAATTGCGGACAATGTGAAAACTATTACTTTGAGGGTGGACATCCACCGAGGTCAAATTAACATATTTTACAACTCTGAAGTCAGAATATCTTTGCCTCCTTTCTGGTGCTTGTAGATTACGTCCTCATATGCAAATGCTCTGAAAGCATTTCTTTCATCTCATCTGCACACATGGCTTGATCTTCATGGGCGCACATGTGGCGTGCCAAAGAAATCAGAACATGTGAAGGAAAGGGACTGCGCTGTGTGCTTGGGGAGGGGGGCACAGAAACTTGTCTTGAATCTGAGCGAGTACACATTTGGTGCACTGCAGGTCCCACTCCGCTCTTCCATTCGATTCTTCGTCGCCAATGATGTACGTGTACTTATGCAGGCATTGTTGAAGCAGCTTAACTCAAGGCCACTGCTCAATGCTACCTGAAAGTGTCTGTTCCAGTGCGATGTCGAAGTGACGCAGGTCTTTCAACACTTGAACCCCGCACACGAGTACATCCACAACGGGATGTTGTCATGTTTTGACAAGAGGGGCAACTTTCTGCAAAGCAACACACAATAGCAGCACAGAGATTGACAACCCAACCGTAATAATCGTCAGTGATAGTCGTCACATGATGAAAGAAGCCCCTTATCAGCTCAAGCTTTCAAAGTTGCCCTCATTTTGTTCAATTCACGACTGGGTCAATTTCTACCAAATTTGGTGATAAAAAGGCCTCGGGCAGAATCGGAATTACCTGCGTCGAGATAGCGTCAGTCTGACAACGAAGGAAATCACTGCACATGTTCAGAGAAAGAACTACTCGTACATCCCTCTCGAGAGAACAAATGTTGGTGAAAGTCACGGAGACTCAAAAACTTTGTTCATTTTTTTCGGCAAAATTTTGTCAGTTTTCGTGGCTCTCCTTTTTGTGAGAACACCCTGCCCTGCCTGAACTCATGACTGTGTTTTGTTCGCGTTTCGTTCACACGCTGAGTGCAACTCACACCATTGCCCAATGTCCTGCGTGGGCCTCAGCTAATTACAGCCAGCAAGACATCAGTCGGTTTGGTTTGAAAATTGGTTCCGAAGAATGGGAGCAGGGCAGATCACCTGCTACGAAAACCTTTTACGTGTTCACAAGTAGAAGTGATGGACAGGATGCTGTGTGAGACCCGGACTGTCGCACGCCCGTTTGAACGTTTGATGAGGTGGTCCTTCGAGCCACACAACTTGCTGTTTGGAAGCGGGCACGGGCAACATTTTCGTGGCCGTCAACATTTCAAATTTCTTTGCGTTATCTTGAACAACCTGGACAATCTCAGGTCCAGCTGTTCAAACTCTGCGCGCAAAGCTGCAGGAGAGAAGAACCCCCCACTAAGGGGCACAAGTTCTTCTCTGCAGGCCTTCTCCGAACAGACTGCAGACTGAAACAGATTTCAGTTCGCACACTTGTGAAGGGCAAAACCCCGCAAAATGGCACGACGTGCCTCCTGGGGAACGCAGCCACAGCTTTCATTCAAAATTCCTTCACAACTGGCCTCGAAATCTTGAACTCAACAATCAAAGTTTAATGAGTCTTGGCAGTGAAGGTTGATGTGATTAATTCATCTGGGGCCGATAAGATTAACAAGTACAATCCCCAGCAGAGAATCCTTCTGAGCCTGAGCCCTGTTTACAGGAACGCAAAGCCGAGCACAGCAAATCCATCGCACTAAACAGAATGTTGCGCAATGAACCAGTGTTCGTCTGTGCGCTGCTGAACGAGAAGAAAAAAGAAACGTTATTCTCCACAGACCGAGAGGCGAAAGAAACACATGTGGGATGAGACCTTTGGTCAAGTGTTGAATGTGAACTGTGGCATCTTGGCGCCGTGACAACATGTTTCTGCGAGTACAACGATGAGAGAGCACATCTGACAGGTTCTTTTGACTACGAAGTTGGAAAAAGATTTGAGATGTTTTCCTCCAAGGACCTGGACTGATGGTGTTCAACGGAAATCCACGATTCGACTTGCGAGATTCCCTCTGATGCCTCCTCATTGATTTTCGAGAAAAGAAGCTTTTCTCCTCCAACTCAATTGCTCAGTTTATTGATCAGGCCAGGTAACCAAGAGAACAGAAACATGTATTTTAGATCTTCCGAAAGTGGTTTTAAGAGTCAGACAGCGGGGCGTAAAAGCTCTGCCCGCTTCAGGTGCAGGTGCAACACAGTTAACATTGACTTGAGTCAAGCACTTCGTGCGTGTGTGTGAATCAGATTGTTTCAACTACTGTGAAAATTTGTTCAAGTACAGCTGTACAGCGCTATTCCCAGGTGAGTAGAAACAATCAACCTTTGCACTGGTCAAAGAGAAATCAGGCATCACGTCAGGATATGCAGACCAGAGCACAGTAAACTTAGATGGTTGCCTGCTTGTAATGAAATAACACGAATGTTTTCTTTTGCTCAATCTCAGTGGCAAACAAGATCAGTGGCTCATTCAGAAACAATCCTTTTGTGGACGAGGCTTCCTTACGATCCTCGTAAAACCCACTGCAGGACTGGAGGGACAGAGGCAGTCTCATCAGTCCTGTTCTTTGTGAAGAGGACACAGGATTCGACCCCCTCCTGACGTTATCTCACCCATCAAGCTGACTAAAGCCAGAAAAACAAACGGCACTGAGAACTGCTCACCTGTCTTCATCTGCGAATAACTCCTGATACGGCGAAGCTCATACCCGAAGAACTTTTCCGCGGAATGTTGAGAGTTCGAAAACTTGGCGACGACTGACTGTGGGATGCATGAGTGACAGCACTGTCCCTCCAATTACTACCAGCGTAAAATCACAATGCTGAGGCAAGACGCACTCCTGTCAGGTGAAAGCCATCATTGACTTGCGAAGATAGAAAGTGTCTACTGTCTATTATCGGTAACTTTCCTGAAAAAGCAAAAAGCAGACGGGAGATGGAATCCTGCCTCCCTATTGTCGAACTAAATATCTGTTACCCACAGTTTCACCATCTCATCATTGACAGAATAGAGAAATCTGTTGCCTGATTACACAAACCAATTATTGTCATTTGGAAGCATCTCCGATTCAAAATCGTGCCTGATCTTCGTTTCTTTGGAAGTCACGAAAGAAAACCCCCTCTTTTGCTTCACCTTGTGGACGGAGAACAAAGTAGACGTCTGTCTTTTCTGAATTCGAGCCATGGAGGAAAGCAGAGTTGAAAGAAAAAAAAAATTTACCTCAAACTTTGTTCGCACTCGACAGTACGTGTGAAAATAAATGCTGCTCAAACACTGACCTGACGTCTTGAGAAGGAATGAGTCCAGAGAACAGACGGAGAACTGTGGGGTTCAAAGCCATGCAGGGTCCTGTGGCAAAACTCTCCTTTCGAAACCAATTCCTTTCGCTTCGTCTTTTGTGGATTTCCTTTGCCCAAAACACAAAGTTGAAACAATTCCCAGTGTCCACTTTGCTGAAAAATGAGCAGGAGACTGATGATGTCGAATTCCCCTTTTACCAGTGCAAAACCAAGAGCAGAAAACAACACTGTTCTGGAATACATATCTGTCTGACTGGCAAGCTCACTATAGCTAACGAACATCCGTGAATGTCAACATGTTCACATTTAGGAGATGTGAGGCTCTTGACAGATGAAACAAGACCAACTGGATGCAAAATTACTCGCTGACAGCCACGGACGGGATCAGTGGGAGAATTATAACGACTCCTGTGGGCGATGACAGCCTAACGACATGATCTGCCTCAGAATTCATAAACCAGCAGTGCTCCCTCTAATAAAAACTCTTCTAATCAGGCAGACAAGGCGCAGACAGTCCAGCGCAGACTGTGACCTTAAAGCAGCCAGAAATGGAGAGTTTTACTCGCAATTTGTCATCCACTCCAACGCATTTCCAACGAAAATGACCGTGCAGTCACTGCTGAACTCATTCCACAGCTGCACAAACGCAAAGGACAAAGCATGAATTTCCAGGGTGCTCGGTGCGCACTAAGAAAGACACGCAATATTGTGACGCGTTGACAATTCCGACCGGAATCAAAGAATTATTCGGCATCAGTGTCAAGGTTCGCTTTTCTTCTCTCGCATCAGACTGATGGAAGTTGCGAACACCTTGGTGGGGGAAGCAGCTGCAATCCTAATTCCGCCCTCTTTCAACCAACACTCGACATTAGGAACGGAAATGTAACGCTGAAACAGACATTCCATCAAGCTTGTTTGACCGATCGTTCATGGACAAACGTGGAAGTTGGCAATTGGAAAACAGTCATGTTTTATTTATCAATACAGAAGAAAGCAAAATCTATCCAGGATCTGTCAAGCAGGTGCTTTTCATCACGAAAGGAAATGAACGAGACAGAGAAAAACCCACCTGAGAGAACAGCACGTGTGCAAAGGCAGATTGAGGTTGGGTTCGTTGGTGACCAAACCCGACTCCTCGTCCCCAAATATAACGAGTTGACTCTTACACCTTGTTTGTATTGTTTTCAGACGTTGACAAACAAACTATCCAAGCAGAAACCTTGTTTTTTCGAAAGCAAAAAAAAAAAAAAAAAAAAAAAATTCATTTTTTAAAAAACAAGCCAGACAAAATACATAGTGCGAC
>JAAUXT010066432.1_pt1 | contig 89946 bp, 63 predicted proteins | sample 7278171 | NCBI WGS metagenome assembly JAAUXT01 (sample SAMN14350112, study PRJNA611818) | marine sediment metagenome | isolation source: surface marine sediment (1.8m) | place: French Polynesia: Moorea | collected 2018-08
AGAGCAAGCCAAATCTGAGTGACCCAAATCAGAGCAAGCCAAATCAGAGCAAGCCAAATCAGAGTTACTGAAATTTCCTCAAATCACCGCGAGCTCCATGGAGCTATTTTTCCCAGCCGCAGAAGACCTCAACCAACTTTTGAGTGCAATCAACTGTACTCGAACGTGTCAGGTTCTGGCTGCAAAAACGCCTTCAGTCCTGTGTCAATTCATACAGACCAACAAAAGATGTTCAGCCAGACAGCTGTCACTGCTGTAGACCTGCTCAAGGAGTCAACGGGACTCAACCATACAGGAAGCGCTGTTGAAAGAAGTTTGTTTGCTCCATGGTCTCGGATGTGCAGTCAGTTTGACCTTGTCAAACAAGGCTTCAGACAGTTTTGTCTTCTGTAAAATTAGTTTTGGTGTTGGGTTTGCTTGGTTGTTGGACAGGGGATTGATCCAAAAAAATAAAACACAACTCAGTTACCATCTGCAAGAAAAGTCGACTGCTGCAGCAACGACTTTCCCCACACATTGATGCCATTTCGATGACGGACTCTGCCATGAGGATCTCTCTGTTTGACGAGATTGGAATCGCCTGCATTTCTGGGCAACATTGATCCTCAAATCTCAACAGGCAGCTGTCAGCTGGAATTAGTCGGGTAGTTTCTGTTTGAAAAATAATTACACTTGGCAACCCAGGTTTTGAAATGAAAGCCAATCTTCAATCTCGTTGACAGCAAAAATGGCTCTTGAGCTGCGGAAAAAATCCTAATCGCCGAACATCAGCCACTGAACAGCAGTCGACAAATGAACACCAAATTTCAGTTTGCTTGATTCAAAATGTGACTGCAATGTCGTGATCCAAACGCCACAGACCTTGGTGTTTATGTTGAGCTCCTCTGCTGACTGACTCGTACATGGTTTTGACCTTTTGCGGTCTTGGGCGCGAGTAGACTACGTAAAAGACGACGAGGGCGACAAAGGTCTCACGAAAACAGAAGAGTATCACTTCACGTCGGTGTGACGTGTCGCCGGATGTGAATGCACGTGCTTGAAAAAATGTTTTCGTTGGAAGCAGGTGGACTAATACTGGGACAAGGTTCTCAATGTGGTGACAGTCAGTTGTCGGAAACAAGGCAAGAAGTAATTTGACCTGAAAAGGGTTTCAACTGAAAAGTGTCGATCCGTGAGGCATCCTCAAACACACTCATCTCTTCTGAACCAGATTCAGGCAGGTGTTTGACAGAGCTGGCAACGGAACAACCACCATCCATCAGTAGCTTGTCAGAGTCAGAAATTATTGGCAAACTCTGATCTCAGACAAACCCTTTTCTGGAGAATGAAATCTCCCCAGGCAAAACAATGCACTGTCGTACTTGCGTCTGTGCGTGTGTCATTGTACGAACGAATTTTTTTGATGCTGTGACATGTTGCTTGCCAAAAGAATTTTACGGAAAAGGAGACTATTGGAACCAGCAGCGCAAACACAACAGCAAGAGCTGATGCCAACGAAAAGAAGAAAAAACAACAAAAAATCGTCTTCAAACTTGAAGGGTGAGTTCAGACCACCATTGGCATGTGAGTTTTCTTTTTGCAGTGAGAACCGACATGTTCAGCGACCTCAGTGCACGCGCGTCGAACACCACCAATTGCATTGATTTTGCAACGTTGTCGACCCTTGACAAGAAAATTCTCGCGAACATTTGACAGAACCTCGTATCAGGTGAATTGTAAATCCTGGGAGAGAACTGCATAGGAATTTTAGTGGTTGAGTCGCCTGTGTCATTGAAAGTAAAGTGTCACCAACGGGACATTGCGAGCCAGTTTTATCCTTCGAGCCCTCAACTCCCATTAGGCCTGCCATTTTGAAGGTCCTTTTTTATTCTAGAGCAGCGATCTCTGCAGAAAACAGCTCAGCCACTTGAACAGCTCTCGCCCCATTAGCCAGGAAGTTTGTTTGACAACGCTCACGCAGGTCCACGGCATGTCCGGGAATGATGACGCAAACCCGTCTCTGGTGTTCCTGTCTCTGTAAAGTCGACGCCCTGCATCTGCTCATTTTGCTGGCATTGTCTCAAAAAGTTCAAAAGTCAGTGGACTTTGGGCTCAAATCGACATAATTGGGGCTGTTTTCCAACCAAATACCCTTTGGGAAACTGTTGGATTTCGTGACCTTGTGCCCAAACAGGCATAACAATTTCCTGAGCAGGAAAAAACTCCTTCGATCTGAATGAAACAAGTATCATGGGAAAGGCAAGAACAGATTTGGCACCTCCCACGTCTCATCAAAGTCCCTGTGTTGCTTACTTATTTGCCTGATTCGAACAAATTTTGCTGGAAAAATCGAGTCCTAAGGCGAGGAATAGACCTGTCCTTCTGCGGTGACAAACGAAGGAGGATGTGAGCGTGCGTGTGTGCGTGTGTCTGGTGCTTTGTCCTGTCACTTTCTAGACTTTATGCGCCTTACAAGTATCTCAAGTGGTCTCACAGATCCGCAGATCCGACACAGTCCAAATCGTCCTTCTGTGTTTGAAGGAGAATCTAGCTTCGCAAAGCCGAGAGCTGCAGATTGAGACGTGTTGTAGTTCGGGACGTTCCATGGTCGTCGTCTTCTGTCCAAGAGGTGCGAATGTGAGGTTTATATGCGCATGCAGGCTGAGATCTGACGCTTGCATGCTCAAAATGTGACCCATGCATGCAGTTTGACAGATGATACCAAATCCCGTGGTTTTTGTGTCTGAAGCCCTCCCCAAAACCTCCAATATTCTCGCTTCAGCACTTTTATCAGAGAGTTTGTTCCACCTTCTACTCGGCGGGATGCCGAAAACTGTGTGTGGATTCCACCCTGTTTGTTCATCAACAGAAAAGAGAAGACAGGACCCAGAAAATATGGATGCAGCTGCAGCGTCGGGGCACTGCAATTAGTGTGCAGTGAAAGCATGACCACAGGAAGGGGACAAAAGCTTCTGAATAAATGTGAGGACGTCTCCATCCCAGCTTCATTAGGCTCCGTGAAAGGCGACGGCTTCCGTTCCTTTGAGGCTGAAAGTTGTGTTGTCACAGCGACTCACTGGAAACACCTGTGGTTTGAAGCCCACCTGGAACACCTCTCAATCCAAGAAATGATGATGTTGATTTGCATTCGGAAGCTAAATACAGTTCGCGACAGCCAAGATGACAATTAAGAATTGTACGTGTAATGGACGCGTTGAGAGCAGTTTCCATTTGATCCGGCTAAAATGTCAGTGACCTCAACTTCCGCAAGAAACTTCAGTCAGACGAGGCTCCGGCACAATTCCCCAGAATCCTGGAAATCTCTTAATTGGGCGTGCGAGTGACTTCAGATTGAGATGTCAGGACTGTACTCGGAGACGGTTACCTGCGCATGAAGGAAATAGAGCGAAATCCACTTAATGGCCTCACAGACGACTGTCTCCTTTATCCCCACCCCTCCCCCCACACACGTTTACGTAGATAGCAGAACATTTTCGGATTCTTTCGAAACGCAACAAGAAAGAACAAGAAAATGCAGCAAAAACTTTGAATGCAGGCACGTTGCCGCGCTGGAAAGTTCCATGGGTGTTGGGTGTCATTCTGACACTTTGATATTTTGATGGAATTATTTTTCGCCAGAAAGCTGAGTGTCATTTCCAGAGGGGAGGGGTCTCTCCCTGTGCCACCCTGATGCATTGACTTTACAAGGGCGCAGGATATCCATTTTTTTGCATGCTTCAGCTTTGAATCACAAGAACATTCTTGTCGCCAATTCTTCCTGCACATCGGGGTGACGAGCACGCCAAACAAGAAAAAGATTTGGTCTGTTTGGCTGCACAAAACAACTTCAGCTGTTCAACCTTCAAATCCAAACTGAAAGCGCAAACAGAACAAGAAGCCTGCGTAAGCCCGCAAGCATAGAAACACCTCTGCCACAACAAAGGCGAACTTTCGGTTTGTGTGACATTTTATTCCAAACACCACAAAATTACACCGAGACAGATATTTGGTTCACAGACTGTTCGAGGCCCTTTTGTACCTTCCAAATTGATCAACGTTCAGACACGTGACAGTTGAACAATAAGAAATCGTCGACACTCACCGTCAAACACAAATTGGCACAATTTACAGACTTCAGATTTGTTTTGGTTTCTGTCATTTGACACATAAATAGTTTGGCCGTCAGCTACAAAACACGCGCGCGAACGAAACAACTTTCTTCACACAAGGTACGAATAACCGGTCAAGTCGAGAGTTGTGTTCACCGGTTCTCAGGGATTTCTGAACAGGGAAATTTGATCTGCTTGCTCAGATTTCTAAACCTCAACAAAAGTTGCAGAAGCACAGACAGTATCACAGCTCATTGGTACAGCATGATCACAGAACAAACAAGAACAACAAGAAGGCAACGCCTAAAAAGCGTGTGGTCCATAGAAACATTCGCAGTTGATGAATGCGTGTGCCCATTTAAAGAAAAAAACATTTTTTTGGTAATGACCCATGTTGAGTAAGGGGTGGGGGGTAACTCAATATACCCAAAAAACCAAAAATACTTAAAATGGCCTGAAAATGACCTTGGTTGATTTTCACCATGTTGAGTAACCCCCCCCCCCTTGACTCAACCTGTCCACATACAGACATGCACATAGACTGTTGGTGATTACACTCAGCGTGTGGTAACACCCTTCAGGACCACACGCTTAAAAATCAAAACGCGCCAAGGGTGTCATGGTCGCAAATTTTGTCTCCCACGCTTTCTTCAGCAGGAGATACTGGGTCAATCAAAAGCACCCACAATTCAGCAAAGCCTTCTGACTGTGAGCAACTGCTCAATAAAATCTTTCAACACTTCACAAATTTGGGGCGAAGATTGGTTCTTTTCTTGCCATTGGCCATTTTGGGGCCCGTCATGTTCTTTGCCACCGAAACCAGGTCGAAAACACCCAATTTCTTTTCTTCGAAGCAACAAGTTCCCCATCTTCACAATCCAACGGGAAATGGAGAATCTGAAGGTGAACCGAGGATTTTTTGGTGCGTTGTTGGTTGGCCAGACTTGCCTGAGAAGTGAATGGCACAAATCAACCACATTCTCTTGACATGATGGGGGTCCGCATCAGCCACAACGGACTCAACCTTTGGCTCAAACTCACTTTGTAAAAGCACATAGAGAAAAACGAAACACAAATGTACTGAGCAAAGTCAAAATACTGTTTAGCACCACGACCTGACTGTCTTACAAAAGAAAAAGCGCAAAACAAGCAACAGAACAAAACAGAGGGCAAGTTTCCTGTCAGCTTGCTGTTGTGCAATGCCAACATGGAACCGGATTTCGTTTTTCTCATCCACGCTGCGTGTGACACGATCCCGGAGAAGACAATCAAGGTGGCTTCTCTTGGAAAGCGCCCGGTTCCAAGTTGGCATTGCACAACACCCCCTGACACAAATAACAGCAGCGTACACACACACACACACACACACACACACACACACACACACACACACACACAAACACAAACACACACAATGGTGATTTCACGAAGCGCGTCAACACGCTCCTCTCGAAAGATTTGAAAGAACAAGAACACTGGCTGGTGAAAATACGCGCCAATCCCGCAGCCTTTCGCAAGGAATCCAAATGGGCCCGAGACATGTTGAGGGACAACATGTTGTTGTAGTTCAGCGCACGAAAACGACACCGAATGACAGTTACTGGAGGAACAAACGCGCACACGCTCAGCTCGTGCTGCCTTCCACTTCCCATTAGATGGACTGGCTCACAAAAATGCTCATTTCAAAGAACACAGCGCCAGCGAGCAGCGCTTGTTTTGCCCCTCAAGTCCACCCGATGTTCGGTGTGCTGTTTCGTCCTTCTCTTCATCTCATTCTGACATCACATCCACACACAGGTCAATGAACGCCACGTGACTGCCGTTGAGCGATCCGGCGTGCTCCCAAAGCGACATAACCAACACAAACATCACCCCCGAGCCCACCAGAAACATCACAGGCGTGTCACACAGCGACAGATTCACACTGTCGTTTCGTACTCAGCGCTGTTACGGAATGACGTGGGAGTGGGCGCAGCTTCTTCGGAACTGACCGTTTTGTCGTGTTGCCTCTCGCTCTGCACGGGTCGTTCCCCGCCGTCTCGATACATCCCTTCTCGCATCAAGAACCGAATGGCGTCTCTTTCTCCCCTCGCGTAGTAGGACTTCAGGTGCTTGACTTTCGGTGGGAAGAAAGCGTGTAGCCCACGGACAATGTTGCTGAAATATGAAAGTTGCAAGCTTCATTTGCACCAAGTTCCTATTTCATAAAGCCAACACTTTTCGGTCAGATTCATGAGACTGTGCTGATATTGGCGCACATCCCAAGATGCGAGAGTTCTCGAGAGCTGACTGGGCTTTACATGTTCACACACCAAGGCGGACACATTTTGTCTTCCAGTTGGTACCAGTTTCACAAAAGATGCGAGCATTCAGGAATTGTCACCAGAGTGAATTCACAAATCTGAGCAAAATCCCAACACACATCAAACGTCAAAACAAGATTGGCACACATTGATTGGCTGAAAAACGCAACGCGTTCTTCACTCTGAAATTCAACAGATGCTGTTTGACAAAACCAAACCAAAAACATCCACCAAACCCCAACGAAAACGAAATGGTACGTCGCACTATTCGTCTCAAACTGTTGCCTGCATGTTTCTGCAAAGATTGATTTCCCCGGTTTCGATGACAACATTTCTTCATCGCGTCGATTGCCTACAACTGGGTGAAATTGACACGCCCAGACAATTGTCAAATTTTCAACAAATTTGCTGTCTGTCCACACATCAAGGCAAACGTGCGATAAATCTTGTCAGAGACGACTTTTTTATTGGTCCCGGAGTCAGTAAGTCGTCTGCCGACTTCTGCACTACTCCAACGCTGCAGAGAGGCAGGAACTAACCTGCGACTGACGAGGTAGTTCTCCTGGTTGATGGTCACGTGCCAGTCGGTTTTGGAGCGCTCGGCGGGCGCGATGTCTTTGTTGCTGCCGCTGAACGGCGTCACGGAGATGGTGCGGCCTCGCGCCAGGATCGGCAGGTTGTTCGTCAGTCCCCCGTCGACAAACTTCTGCCACAGACATATCGACACAAAGCTATGGTCTGAGCGTCTGAAGGATTTGGGTTTGCTTGTTTTGATCAACTTGCGCATTCTCACAAAAAACACAGCTCATCTCGAGCAAATGTTTGCTCAAATGTTCTTACATGCAAGCAACCCTTCCGGTTTGTCTCTTCCCCAGTTTTGAGTGGGCGTGTTGAAACTTTCACAGTTGCTCACAACAGTAAACTCCCAGCAACTTGAAATGAGGACATACCTTGCCTTTCCATTTGACAGTTGTCTTCCCCGTAATGTGAGGCACATAACTGCTGGCCAGCATGCACTAAAGTAGCCATGGGATTCAAACATTGTGAAAACTTACAGGTCACAGTGAAACTTACAAAAAAATAGCTACCGCGAGGTGCTGGTTCTGACATGACGTCCAGAGTGATCGACCGAGGTGCTTCCAAAAACTGAGTACAATGCACGTGTGATCAAGCAAATGTCCAAGCAGTCCAAATGACATGCAAGCAGACCTCCAAATTTCCTCCCCCAAAATATAGATTTCAGTTGTGGTCTGTTCCACTGAGAATGCATGCATCTTTGCGTGGGTGTGTGTCAAGGTTCGAACTTTGATTTTCAGACTTATTTTGAAAGGCACCCCGACAAAGAGGCTGCAAGGTGGTTTTGTGTCGTGCCCAATTGGTACATAACAAAGGACAACAAACCTGAATCAAGTCTTCTTTGCTCTCGTACTCACTCACAATCACATTTTGGTTTCTGGACTTGTCGGTGATGGACATAAAGACGCGACCTGTGACAGAATAAGTCATCCACACATCAACGACATGTTTCTGTGTTGTGGTTTGGTGTGCATCACACGTTGCAGAAACAACTGGCGAAATGTGATAAATCTGAGCTTGTCAATATCAGAGAAAACTGAGGTGACAAAACGACAAATGCACCTCACATCAACTTCACCAGCCTCTTTGCACGGTACTTCGTCTGAATTTAGGATGTTCTTGATTCCGTTGGACTTTTCTCCAAGGGACGCCCCTGGAAAAATATGAACCTGAAGCGGTGCGGTGCGCGTCGTCAGGCACTTGGGTTTGGAGGAAGTCGGTGAGAGCACTCATCAGACACACGGACGGGTTGAACAGCCCCCCGCGATGCTTGTGCACGACCCGTGCCGTGTCCAGACACCAGTCCACGCACTCCTGTGAGTAAATCCACGTTCCCCCTTGGTGGAAAACTTTCGTGTGTTGAGTGAATGTCAATCTTTCAGCGAAACTATTCGATGAGACGCCAGCAGTGATGCGATCGTACCTGGATAATGTGGTCATCGCGAGTTTTCAGCGCCAGCAGTGTCGCCACCAAAGCACCGGCAGAAGCACCACCGAACATATCCACTCGCTCCAGCAGCTCTCGACCGTGAGTCTACAAGAAGGGAACATCATGCCACGCCACAACCACGCAACAGCGCGGACTTCTGTTGAAAATAAGGCAGCGCCAAGAAAGCCTGCCCACACAGGGTCAGCTTGGCCAAGATACAGTTGAGTCTACAAGGGTTGACACGAACGGTGCATCTCAGACACTGGTGAAACAGTCCCTACGTATTTCTATCTGCTTGGGGTCCAGAATTTTTCAATGTTGGGTGACTCAAGAAAGTTCACACCCAGGGGTGGCGCACCAAACATTTGAAAATTTGTGGCTCAAAATCTTCGATGTCAGATGACACCACCCAATAGATGAACTTTTTGGTGGCCAAAAAAATTCATTGTCAGGTAACCCTGTGAATTTTTCCATGGGGTGCGGGGCCACCGGGTATGAGAAAATTTGAGGCCGTTCGAAACGATCTACACACCTGTAAAGCTTTGGCCACACCCAGGTGGTAAATTCCAAGGAAGCCACACCCAGCGAAACTCATGTTGAGCTGGTCGGGACACTCTTTTTTGAAGTCGATTTGGCGCAGGTTGCTGATGCTCTCCCATCGTGGGATGTCGTCAGGGTTCACGTGCTCGAAGCTGGAGTGAACTGACAGAGGCAGTTCGTCCGACTGCACAAGCTCAAAACTCGATGCCGTGGAGTCGGTTTTCACTGAAACGAATACAGATGTGATCAGACCAGAAAGCAATGACAATTAGGTTCTGCGACCATGAATTTCAGCACATAACTTGCACTTAAAATTTGCCACCGCGTCCACGGTTCTGGAGACACCTGTTGATGTAACCTGCAGAAGTTCTCCGCACTCACCGCTGTGACTCGATGAAGCTGTCTCGTCTTTGGTTTCCTCAGACATTCCAGATATCCTCCTTGCAACTGGGAACATTCTCTTTGGGGGACATTGCCTGAGGTTGAGGGGAAAAGGAGAAGAAACATTTTCTTCATCCTGGTTCATTTGTTTCATGTTTCGACAACAGTGCAGTCGTTTCAACTGTCTGTCCCCAAGCGATGGGCCTGTGTCAGGTCAGGGTTCGTTTGAAAGGGCGACCTTGTGTCAACCACACGCCACTTTTGCCTTGGTTGTCACTGGAATTTGTTGCAACTCCCCTTGAAACTTTATGCTTTTCACTGCTCATATAGTTTTGTTGTCAACCGTCTGCATATGATGTCGGTCTGGTTGAGACAAGAGTCAACAAACTGATGACCCTGGTCAATCGCGAGGCCACTTTGACACCGACACGTACCCAGTGAATTGAAATCCTCAGACAAAATCCAAACTGCAATCGTGTGGTGGCCACAGACATATTTCCGTGAACAACTCACCGTAGAAAATGATCCAATGAAGTGTTTTTGCCACCAAAAATGGGAAAAGTCCTCCAGGAAGCCAAAACCTTCAAGCACCTGTTCATTAGCTGCAAGCAACGCTTTGGAGTGAAGGCAAAAATTGAACTTTGGATATTCACGCAAGATAGGATCTAATCTGTTCTTAATCTTGCACCATTTGGCCCTTTCTCTGAACATTTTTATCGTTGACATTTGGTTTTGATATCATGATGTAAACAAGTAGATCTAGATCTGTGTTGTTGGTGACCAAAACCAACTTGTCTGGCCAGGACAAGCTGTGTCCAACAATTTCACAGCTGATTCACTGATCCAGATTTCCACAACGGCAATGATTTTGTGCTGTGAACTTCTACAACAGATCAACTTGCCTCAGAACGAGTCACACACACGAAATAACTGAACGAAAGACATATTCTTCCACGAAATAAATGGAACTATGAAAGAAGAGCTGCTTTGCTTCGTCTGCACCGTTGCAACGAATTGGGTGTTTCACCCTTTCCACAAACCAAAACTTCCGGTTGAAAAGCTGCGGTTTGATTTTGCAGTAACACAATTTTGACGCTTGCGGTGAGAAATTGGCGAATCTTCAATCAATGCAGCCTTGCAATATTGCAGAAAGTTGTACCCAACAAATGCTTGGCGAGTAAGACGTCCAGAATGGGCAGATAGATCGAGGTGTTTGTTGCTGCAGTGAAGCTGGTCACGATGATCACCCAGTTTGGGTTGTTCCTTATTGTGCTGGGATACCTGTTTCTCAACTGGATTCGCCGACAGATACGAGTGAAGGACATCACAAACAAATATGTTCTCATCACTGGTGAGTGATAGATCTAATTTCAGCAGCTTTGCTGCGCTCCGAATCGCGCTAAACATTTCGACATGGACTGACTGCTGCATCACAGAGATCGAGTCGTGATCTGGAATCACAGATCCAGACAACGTGAACTTTCATCCACATTGAACTGTTCGTAGATAGATCTAGACTATAGATCTTCTACATTTCAGTTCCAACACACTGCATGTTCTGTGTTCTTTCAGGTTGCGATTCAGGGTTTGGACAAATGTTGGCTCAACGCCTGGACATGTTGGGGATGAACGTGATTGCCGGATGCCTCACCGAGGCCGCTCAACCGCGGCTCAAATCCGTCACCTCCAGTCGCCTCCGAACCATAAAGCTTGATGTGACAAGCTGTGAGGACATCAGCCAAGCCGTTGACTTTGTGTCCGCAGTCATTCCAGCGGAGAAAGGTGGAGTGATAGCAACTTGCGAAATTTGAAATGTGATGAATAAACTTGAATTGCGCATTTTGCAGGTTGTTACTGTTTGCCTTTCAGGGTTGTGGGCTCTGGTAAATAACGCGGGCGTCATGGGCCCGATTGGTCCTATGGAGTGGCAAACTGTCGACAACTTTCTCGAGGTAACAACTTTTTCTTGTGAGTAGGTGACACGGATGACATGCAAAATGATTCGAGAATGTCGTCAAGGATAGGTGTGTTGTGCGGTGTGAAAGATCAATTTCAGGTTGTTGTTGTTTGATGCACTCAAACTTTTCCTGTTGTTTCAGTATGAAAGCTTTGTTTGCCACAGGTGTTTGAGGTGAACACAATGGGGTGTGTTCGGATGACAATGGCCTTCCTCCCTCTTCTGAAGAAAGGAAAAGGAAGAATCATCAACATGTCAAGCATCAATGGGCGAGTTTCGAATGCGATGAACATCCCGTACTGTATCAGCGAATGTGGCATCGAGGTCCTGTCCGACGCGTTGAGGTGCAAACCAACACTGCAATTTGCTGTTCATTGCGATACGTCACAGGCACTTGACAACATATTCGTCTCGTTTGGACGAATGCTGTGTGTGTGTGTGTGTGTGTGTGTGTGTGTGTGTGTGTGTGTGTTTGTGTGTGCGTCACAATTTTCTTTCTGCGTTGCAGAGTGACGATGTCAATCTGTTTTCTTTGCAGACCCTATCTGCTGCAATGGGATGTCAGCGTGCATGTTCTCGAGCCACAGGGTTTCCAAACAAATGCCACGTCCAAGGACGCAGTTTCGAAAGGAATGATGAAACTGTGGAACAACCTGAACCGTCAGACGAAAGAAGAGTTCGGCAAAGAATACTTCGATGGCTGTACGTTAGACTTTCCTTTCCGCTGTGTTGTGTTGAGAATTTGAGGAGCCTGTCACCGTTCCTGAAAATGAGGCAGACTATTGTATTGACAGTTGGCATTCATTACTGCCATGCTGTTTCTCCTGACTTTTTTGCCTTGCGGTGTTGAAAATGTATTTTTCTCTTTTCAAAATATTGCAGTGAAAAGCGCAATGCTTGAGTTGGTGAGTGAAAAGTCATCCCCTGACATCAAGTACGTGATGAGCGCTTACGTACACGCCCTGACCGCTCGACATCCCCTCATCCGCTACTCGGTGGGCTGGCAGGCCAAGTACCTGTACATTCCACTGAGCTACATGCCTTCCGCCGTCTACGACTACGTCATGGGCAAACTGCTCACCAAACACATTCCAGCCTGCATCAAGAACAAAGACAACTGAGTGTCACACGCACCTGACGCACTTGTTACTGCTATGTCAGACGAAACTTGTTTGCTTCGGTTGCTCACCAAACTCAAAATTCTTGTCACTTTGAATGACCCAGCGCACTTGCAAGTGAAATCTGTTGTGGCACATGTAATTTTCATCAAAGGTATTTTGATGATGCTTTTTTTTGCTGTCCGACATGTTTTGGAATCAAAGAATCTAGTCCGAGCTACCAGCATTTAGAATCTACCGGTTCATGGATGGATCTCTGGTGTTTGCGTTTCAAGTTTGTCAGCTTCATGAACTTGTACAAATGTTGCAAACTTCTTTGTGCGGTTGTTGTGCATTTCTCTGTGTGATCTAAGCGTCCCACCAGCTGCCTTGTATTCGTGTACGTTCTGACTGGGCAATGAAGATTTTGGGATGAAATCGGAGACCTGGTTCAATCGTACAAACGCAACTTGTTCATCGAGCATGATCATCGAGAATGTCACTCACGGTATAGGAATTCATTCCTTTGGATGTACTTCTGCGCTTTTGTTGTCTTTCACGAAGTGACGTGATCGCAATCTGGGCACACGGTGAGCGAGATGTTTGCCTCTTCGCATTTTGACATCGAATCTCCATTTCTTGTCTACTGTTCACTTTCTGATGAAAAAGTAGTCTTCGAGCCAATGTACGTCTTTGCGGGATGGTTTGTGTGTGTGAAAAATTGTACGCTGTCAATGTGTTCGTGGACACGACACGAACGGTTTTCTTGAATTCAGTGTCTGAATTTTTGCGACGCGATGGATGATTGCGACACTTCACAGGAAGGTGACACGTAACGTCATCAATTTTGTCTGTTGCATCTTTGCAGATACTCCCGATTCATTTTCTGTCCTTTCAGCATTTTTGTAGCATTTTCAAAAAGTGACAATAAAAAGCATTCCACAAACTAACAAGTCCATTGTACGATTCGAAGAGTTTATCAGTTTATTCAACTTTGGCATTGTGGGTAGATCTACACCACACCAAAAAGCAGAGAAAGAAACAGATCTGTTTTGAAATTGTTTGTGAAGTGACTCGACAAACAGAAGCGTCCAGATCAGAAACTCGCACCTGACGCGTGTGAAGGAAAACAAACACATTTTCAGAAAACAAAAAGTCGCAACAAAGCAACCACCACAGTGCTCGAGGTCCGCCCGGAATAGCCAAATTGTTCAACCTGCGTGCACCAAATTTCGCTTGTGAACAATGAATCCAATTTGAAGCAGGTGATCTGTTGGTATTTTGCACTACAAATGAAACTTTCACTGCTATTTGTCATTGTGTTTCTTCATTTATTGGATAATTTTCAGTTGTCAGGTTGCAAAAGAACTGTGGCAGAAATCTTTGAAATTTCTGAAAAGCCTGTGCATTGAACTTGTACCAAGGCTATGCTTCTGTTCACAGGAACATTGATTCTCCTCAAGAAAGGAGGAGTGGCTTGTTGTTTCGTGGGTGGGCCTTGTTTGGGACTCCCATCTCTCGTTGCCGTGAAATTTTGCATCTCATGATTGACAAGAGTCCAATTTCTGCATGTGTTCGAGTAAAAGCGACAAAATTCGCGAAAATAACGTTCATATCACAGGAAATTGTTCCCCCGACAATTCTCACAAACATCACAAGAAAATTTTTCGTTCGGACAAGTCCAGCCGGTCACACCCAACTGTAGTTGTCCAACCACACTCGTTGCCCCATGTACTGGGCCTTCCAGCTGGGTTCCAAAGGCTCCGGGACATTCCTACCCAAAAGGTGCGCTGAAGTGCCACCAAATCTGAAACCTTTGATGGAGGCGAGGCCGCTGATTTTACTGTTGCTGAAGAACTTGCTGTACTGAACGCTTCGGGAACTGACACTTTTGGGCAATGGAAGGGGCTGCAGTGCGCCACGACTGCCGAGCGTCCTCGCGCTCGAACTCCTACCCCGAACAGGCACCTGAAATACACGTGAGCGTATTGAATCAGCTTGCCTCGATTTTCATTTTCCCTCAAATCACCCTGGACAACAATTAATTTGCACAACAGCTCCAAACACAGATGAGCAAAAGAAGAAATAGTTGCAGCGTTCCCGTACACGGTTCGGATCAGAGAGAACAGTTGTTGCCTGGCACACAAGCTGAAGATCAAACTGTGGTTTCGCACAAAACATGAAGAAAAATTGTGTTGATTAAATAACAAGAAAACATGTTCTCATAGGAAATTGAAAATTGTCTTGGTGTGAACTAGGCAGCGCAAATGAACGCAGGAGGTCTGGCGGCTGCCCCTGCGGCAGGAAACACTGCAAAGAAGTTCTTCATATCCTTGTTCATGTGCTGTTTTGAGCTGTTTCGCCACATAACAGTTGCTTGTTGAGACATGCCGTTGAAGATATTCAGTGACATCAGTAAACACCATGGCAATCAAGTCAAAAACGTTGGGAATGATACGTTGTGGAATTTCAGACACACCACGCATTGCGAAAAAGAATCTTGCTTGCAAGGTGTGCAAAATATCCACTCGGATGTGTGCCCATGGCAACTGGAAGGGTACCTTCTCACGCTGCTTGTCTCTGTGAATCGGTGCACTGGCTTCGTAAAAATCATCTGCCATTCTGCCGCGTTCTTTTGCCAAACGGCGCTCCTTGAAAACTTTCTTTGAGTCATCTGTTTTCACTTTGTCTCCTTTTCGTGCAGTTTGTCTTGATTTTGACCCTCTGGAGGCACTTTTACTTTCTTCCAGAGCTTTACTGTGCTTTCCCGACTTCTGTGTTTGCATGCAATGTAAACAACCAAACAAATTTCTCAGTGAGAACACGAAGCCAACAACGAACCAAAAGACACCCGGACGACAGGCAACGGTGTCGACGAATTATCCACATGCGAGCGAAAACGTTTCGTTTGCGTGCACAATACTTTCCCACACCAACGCAGCACTTGACACAAACAACAGACATTTGTGCCCCACCCAACCATGGCACAACCGTTTGTGCCGACCAAACGACAATTTTGTGCGTGTTTTTCGAGCTTTCAGGAGAAAACAGGAGAGTGAGCAAAACATCCTGCGTGCAATCACCCAGCGACTTACCCGGTGGGCTTGACCTTGAGTCTTGGGCCTTTTTTGGACAGACTCAGTCTGCTCCAAGAAAGAGAACTCGGTCCTGCTTTCCCGTGTGCTTACGGCAGATCTTACCCTCAGTTTCTTCTGAGGTTGATACAGGAAGAAGCAAAGAGCAGAACACAAAGAGTACAGGTTTGAGCGCAGTTTTTGGAGAGAAACGGCAAGTTGACACGCAATAAAGCGATCACAGTTGTCCCTGTTCTTCGAAGTACCTTCTGCCTGCTGATGCACACATGCGATGCGCGAGTCTTTTGTGCACGTACCTTGACTCGTTGATCTTTAGCCGTGAGGCTGATCACAGTTGTGCCCTCTCTGTCGGAGTCGGTTCCGTGAGTGGGACTCTCTTCACGATGTGCTGTCCGCCGACTGACTTTTCCCGGGGCTGGGCTGGGTGACCGACCTGCAATCAAAGGCACACAACTTGTTTGTCAAACGGACGTGAGCGTTTGGGGTCGTGTACCAGGAAAGGTGCAGGTGGTTATTCTCATTAAAGCATGATCACAAGATTCCGTCCTTGTCTAAGACTCAGCGGAACGTCTTTCAGAGTCAAAAAGAACTATCACCTCCAATTCTGATGCACTCCTCCTTGTGCCTTGCGTTCCAGCCTTTCAGCTTGCACGACTTGCTGCAGTAATACACAGCTTTGCAACGCGAACACGCCGTCAGTTTGACTCCCACTGATCTGCCACACTCGTAGCAAAACTTCAGAGCCGATTTCCTGCAAAGGACATTTCGGGAAAATGAAAAGTTTTGACAAGGACGAGTTCGACTGTTTGGTACACCAGAACTGGAAGGATTCCTGGCAACAAAGAAATTTTACCTTTGTCCTGCAGGACTTTGTGGCAGGGCGGAGCTCTGTTCATCAGTTTTGAACGTGACACGGCTTTCCGTTGCCGTGGCTGCCGGTGCTCGTGCAAACCGCGCAGTGCGACTCTTGGGTGGTGGCTGCTGCTGCTCCGCCTTCTGCTGATGCTGCAGAACACTTCCCGGCAGTTGTGCTCCAGACCCAGTGTACATGAACGTGGCTCCACCCGGGGTCACGCCTGCAGGGAAGAGTATCGAAGAGCGCAAGATGAAATGGTGAAATATATCCGAGATTGAGAATGTAAACGCATCGTAATTTCGTGTTTGCCACTGGCCACCAATTCATCACGCGAACAGTGCACAATAAAAGAACTTGTGAACGACATCATAGCAGCTTGATATTTTTTCTCACTTCGCTTGCCGTCCTGGTCGTCCCACGTGACCTGGTCCTCCTGCACAGCGCGTGCGCGCAGAACGCCGCTCAGATGCTCCAGCATCTGCTTCCGCGACGTGAACGTCTCGCGCTCCGCCTGCGTCAGCGCGTGGTATGGCACGTGCGAGATCTTCTTGTCCTGAGTGTCGGAGGGAAACGTCAGGAAGTAAGTATTCGTGTCACAAGCTTACAGCCCGGGAAAGATTCAATGATTTTGTCGCAACGTGTGCTCACGCAGAGATTTTTCGATCTGGTCCCTCCCCACTGACCGAATTGTAGAGGTGGTGGGCGTAGTCCACGGCCGTACCCACTTGTCCCTTTGGACCCACGCGCACAGGTGCCATCACGTCAGCTCCTGACGCAATCAGCTTGTCAATCTGCAAGAGAACAATGGCTTGTGTTGGGGCCCTGCGTTGTGCTCCTGGGTGCTCTCAGTCAACATCTTTCGTTTTCCTCAACAAGCATCCCGATAAATTCCGAACTCGCAAAACAAAACCGAAGTGTGCGACACTGACCAACTGGACGCGTTGCTTGGCGGATCTGCGGTGCTCGTGCTCGGGTGACGTGGCGGCGCACAGCGCGCTGCCGACGCCGTGCGTCAGCGGCAGGTTCGGGTCGGCGCCGAACGCCAATAGCTCGTCAATGGCCGGGTCGTTCCCACTCGCAATTGCCAGCGACAGAGGCGACTGTCCGTTGCACAGCAGGTCGGGATCCGCACGATGCTCAAGCAGCAGCTCCACGACATCGCGCGCGTTCTGCACAAGAGTTTCTCAGTGGTGACACTGCTACCTTCGTGCTGCGAGCACAACAGATTGTGGTTGTACAGGCAAATGCCCAACGAAGAAGACACACCAGAATGTTGTCGTCTCTGGCGGCGGCTATATGCAACGGAGTGCGACCCCCGGACCGGGCCCGGCTTTCCGGGGTCTCCTCCAGATCAAAGTCCCACTCGTCCCGAAGCAGTCGCCCCAGGTACGAGTCGTCCTGCCGGGCGCGCGCGTCTGGGTTCGCCAGCGAGTGCAATAGTAGTTGCGTGATCAGTGGACCTGCACCGAGAAAGGGCATTGTTATGTTTCCGTGGGAAATCCTTTCACCCACCAAGTCACTTTTGAATTCCAGACAAACTGCGCTGTTGCGGCATGCGTTGATCAAGTAAAAGTTGAGCAAACTTTTGATTTGTTACAGACAAATGCGATTCTAAAACGCACGTCAAAGTACCTTCTGGACCTGGGAGGCCAGACGCGATGTGCAGCGGTGTGAGCGCTCCTTTCTCATCGGGAAGAGTTGCCTTTGTCGAAGCTCCTGGAAACGAAACTTCAATTTATCAACTGAGACTCCAACGCACCGAAAGTTTCAACACGAACGTTTGAATCTGAGCGCACCTTTGTGGAGGAGAGATCGCACGGCTTCAACATCTGCAGCCTTGACGGCAAAGAAGAGCACAGGCATCGGAACACAAGACGCGTTCGGATCAGCACCTCGCTTCAGTAACAACTTGACTGTGTTCTTCATCAATGTCTGTCTGCAAAGCAAAATAATCCTCTTTGTGGTCATCAGTCTCCTGAAATATCAGTCTTCCGAAAGGTAGCACAAACCTTATAAATGTGCGAGAAAAACGACTTCATTGTACCATAAGTGTGGTTTTGAATCAACAGGGACACTTTCAGATGAAAATTGACCATTTCAACAAGAACGGTCGGAGACGCTCACTGGGACTTGTCGAGGGCGAGGCGGCGCACGGTTCCCGCCGTGCGCAGTGCGTTCGGGGTGGCGCGCGCGCGACTCACAACCAACTCATTGTCACTCAACTCTGTGGCACATCTACGTCAAAAACAAACACAACACAAAAGAGAAAGATCTACAACACACACAATAATATTCACAAAGAAAATGTCGAAATGTTCGCGAAAAGGGTTGATAGTGTCGTGGTTTTGGCACTCATGGCGTGGGTTTACAACCAATGTGTGAGAATAATAGCAACACGATCACTTTCGCACAAAACAGAATGTCATCACAGAAATCGATTCCGGTGAGAAAAACACTGGAACAAGACAGATCAGTTCATTTCAGCCAAGACGCAATTGAATATTACAGGATCGATGGAAATTTCACGGTTGGATGATTACCTGTCGATAAGCTTGTCAGACACGCTGATACCGAGGCTTCGCACGCTCTTCATCGATTCGAACTCGTCCATGAGCGTCGCGACCGTCCCCGCCGCAGCGATGTCTCGTTGCTTGTTGAACAAGTTGTTGGTGTCTGACAGACCCAAGTGCGACATCATGTGATCCGTGTTGACTCTCGCTACTCTGAACACACAAAACAAACAAGGACCAATCATTGGGCAAATCATTGCCAAAGCAAAAGCAGAGATGTTTGATGTCTTGATCATGCGCCAATGGAACAAGACAAGAATTCGGGATTGTCCAGGAATGTTTTGTTTTGAAATTTAACCTGTTTATCTGCAGCCTTCCAAGTTTTCTGGATGCGTCCACATTTTTGGTGTCTTTTGAAAACTCTGCTTCAAAATCGTCAGTGGCTTCCTTTGTAGTCTGATACTCTTCTTTGAGCTTGTGGTTTTGCTTCGGGTTCACACTGGGCAGTTTTGAGTCGTGATGTGATTGCACTGGAGATGAACGCCGGCCAACGCCCTTGTCAGCCTCGTGGGTACGACTAGTCATGTCCTGAAAAGTGACATCCGCACACTGAGAGACATACTGAAAGTTCTCACACGTCTGCCAACAACCACACAAACTCACACGAAAATTTGAACCCTTCTCTCAAACTGTGTTGTCATTTCCACAAAAATGAATGAGCCTCCGACAACCAACCACACCAAGGAATCACCTGAACTTCCTCAGTGGGCTTGATGAGATATTTCTCTGCCGAGTTGTACTTGAAGCTGTCAACTGGATAGATGTGCAGGTGGCATGCTGCGAGCGCAGACACGCCCTCGTCCGTCAGTTTGTTCACATCAGCTCCGTAGTCCAACAGGCAGTTGATCACGTCCTCGTGCCAATTGACCTGAAACACGCGCAACATTCCGAGTCCGCAGCTACATGTAATGCAAAAGATTACTTCATTGAAGAGCGACACTTCGCGTTTTGTGTGCAAACCAAACAAGACCCTTGTGGGTCAGTCTGCAGATTCCGGCGGGTGCAAAGAAATAGACTCACCGCAGCTCCCAACAGCAGCGAGTGACCAGATTTGTCACTCACTTCCACGTCGACCAGTCCAGCGTTGAGAATGTTCTTCAGCTTTTGGATTTCTCCTATCGCTGCAGCCTCCAGTGCCGCTTCAGAAGCCAGCTCAATGGGACCCTTCGGTCCAAACTTCTTTCTGTTGCCCTTCAACACTGCGTCAACATTGAACGAAACCACGCCTTGACGTGACTTGTGCCTCTCTATGTGTTTCTGCATGGCAATACATGATGAAGTGTTGTTCCACGCAAGTATCCTTTCGTCCGGTTGGCACTTTTCAGATGAATCAGATTTGTCCTGTTTCCTGCTGTTTGGTCTGGACTGGGTAGTGTTTGACAAGGACGTCTGACTGTTGGTCGCAGAATCTGGTTGTCCGACAGCAGATACTGATTCAGTACTTGAACTTCTTTCAAAGAACGCGTCGTCAAAACTTTTTATATCCAAAGCACAACTCCCAAAATATAATCCTTCACTGAACAAAGATTTCAGTTTGTCCTCCATGTTCACGTGAGGCGGATACTCGAACGCTGACGGTGGCTTCGTCATCTCTTCCAGCAGCGGAGTTTGATTCTGTGGCTCGTCGATCTGGATGTAGGCTTTGCTCTGCTCCGGATCGTAGTGGAAGTCTGGATGATCCTTCACAGTGAACGCACAAGGTACAGCCGTACACAGCTTCACCAACTTTTCTCGGTGCCAAAGCCCGACGTCCTGACTGCCGTCTTGATAGCTCACTACTCCGGGACCCTCCCTTTCGTCTGACTGGTACAGGCCCTGCGTGAGAAATTTTCCCACTCTTCATCAATGAAGCATGTATTGTGTGACGCACAGACCTTGTCATTGAGTACCAATGTCAACAGTTCACGCAAAAGTTTCGATTTCAATCAAACTGCCACTTGTCTTTTACCCTGTGTGCAACGCGGCGCGTACGAACCTCAAACTGTGTCGAATCGTTGAATGTGAACGTCCCGTAGCCTTCCTTCTTGTCCATGTAGAAAGACCCCGAGTACGAGGAGCCATCCGGCCACCTGTAGACTCCTCGACCGTGTCGGCGGTCCCGAAAAAAGTCTCCTTCATAAGTCTGCAATCATAAACGGCAACTCTCTGCAAGAACAGCCGCACGAATTTGGAAACAAAGCAAGGACATGAGCAGGGAGTGAGCGTTTATACAACACTGAGCTTGACCTTACGAGCAACCGTGTGTGATTTGGCGCCATTTTCTTTCTTCTATCATTGACAACACAACACCTCGTGCAGAAACAACACAACCACACGAAAATACCTCATTTAATCTTTGTCTGGCCAATCATTTCAGCTTCCAAGCGATTGTTTCTGGTGAATCAATCGAAATTGAATTCAAAATCCGCAAAATCAATTTCTCGTCAGCCATTCTCAGCTCTCTCACGTTGACTACAATGCAGAGTCAGTGAAAAAGTTGCGTTTCCTTCTGTCATCCGGAGACAGCCCCACATTCTTTCTGTCAAAATTCGGTTCAAAATTTTGTCACGTGCATGTTTTGTTCACAGACAAGTGCTTTGTTGAGAACGAAGACAGCTGAGATCCACACACGCTCGCATTGTATGATTTTGCTTCAAACCAGCACAAGACTGATGTGCAGGACTCGACTCATGCGGCGTGTGTTCGTGCAAACACCTCAATACAAGTCGAAGCACACGTACAGAAAATTACCGTAAAATCCCGCGTATAAGACCCCCTTTTGATGCCAAAAAAATTAATGCCAAAAAAGGGGGGTGGTCTTATACGTGAGGATTGGACTTTTGATGTTATTGATCAGAAAAGTGAAGCATGAAAGGAGAGTGGGATTAGTCAAGGAGTCATTAAAATTGAGTTTAAATTAGGACAAAATGGAAAAGAGTTGCCTGAGAAGGGTAAATTTGTAACTTTTGGAGAAAAATTTGAAACAAAAAACCTTGGGATAGGAAAAAATATTTGGAAAAAATAATTTTGAAGCAGAATTTCCTGGATTATGATCAAGAAAAACTTAAAATTTGTGTATAAGAATAAATTTTTCAAAAAAATGTAAAAAAAATAGCTTTGTACTGATTTTGTGGCTGAAAAAGGGGGGTGGTCTTGTACGTGAAGGGGTCTTATACGCGGGATTTTACGGTAAGTGGAATGTCAATCTGTGTGATCTGTCGATGTGCACAAACCAGTTTCGTTTTCAGCATCACACACGATTGGTGAAGGAAGAATGGCCACCGGAAAAGTGACACAACGTCAACGTCACGCTTGTGAGACAAGATCGAAATCGCGGCCCGCAGTGATCAGAATTGGTGACAAGTTTTATTTTATTCTGGCCAAGATAAGAGGCAATATGATCTCGAAAGTGTTTGGATTACACATTCTTTGAAGTCACAAGAAGTCAACAACGGAAACATTTCAAGTCCTGCCGACCGGGTTGACAAATAACACCACACCACCCGTTCTCACCTCATTGTTGGCCCACCGGTGCACACCTCTGCCGTGCCTGAGATCATCTGCGAAGTGTCCATCGTAGCAACTGCCATCAGGCCAAATCTGCACACCTGTGGTTCAAAACAGGCCAAGGCATCTTCTGTCAGAACCAAACTGTTGGCTCTACATCCCACAATTTGGTCTCCATCGATCGAGGTGCAGTGTGTTGTTACACTCTCTATCAAACAAGTGCTCAGACATCAGACACATGCTTCTACGACTGATCGGTTTTACGTACTCGTACAACTGACTCACCTTTCCCGTGTCGCATGTTTTCAACAAATTCTCCATCATAGACTGATCCGTTTGGCCAAGTGAAAACGCCTTTGCCTGATCGCTTGTTGGACTGCACTGCTCCCTTGTAACTCGCTCCGCTTTGATATTCTTTCTCCACCACTCGTGATGAAGCAGTGTTCAGCCGAGGTAAAGGCCGAGCGCAAGACACCGAGGTGCTGTGTTCTACATTCCTTGCTGACAGCATCCTTCTCGATGACCTGAAATGTTCAACAGTCCAAAAGGTTAACCAAGCACAAAAGCACCGAGTTGCAAAGCTCCACAGTGAATGCAGTTTGGTTGTCGTTGCAACAGATGACACACATGTGTGCTCAACTTGTCTACTGTCACATTATCGTCCTCTGGACGACTTCTGCAGTAGATCTACGCATCACGACACGCACCAGCATTGGTTGACGATTTGTTTCAAACGCTGGGTGCTGTTAGGCAAACTGTGCAAGCTTTCAGCCTGAGGTCTGCCACCGAGATGGGCCATCCGCGCCCAGCAAATCAACAGCCCAGACCGCTTTTTCACACCAAAGACCACCCCTGAGTTTCCCACATGCTCTCTCTAGCATCCTGTCCAAAACTACATACATTTTGAAAACATTGGCGATATATTTAGGTCGATTTATCTTCATTTGAGAAACCTACCCTCACTCCTCGAAACTTCCCGCTACTGAACTGGTGTTGTTGTGACAACCACAGCTTCCGGACAACAGCGCGCCACGACATGTAAAAATTTGTAGACCATGTGAGTAAATCTTAGCCAACTCAAAAGTGCGACAAAAATAGATCTACTTTATCATTTAAAATAAACTATCAATTTTTTTTAAATTCACAGCAACTGAAATCAAGCAAATAGAGTCCATCCAAGATTTTAAGGCACACTGACTGCATAGATCTAGATCTACCTTTTGCACTTCTCGGCGGCGCTGTCGTGCCAACAAAACCACGTGGGCGTTTCCAGCTGACGGCGCGGTTTCTTTCAAAATTGTTGTTCGTTTTTCTTCTCAATTGATTCACAAGTAAGATGAACGATCCAAACAACAATTTAGATCCAGATCTACAACAGGCCGAGATTTTTAGATTCGTAGTCTACCAGGCTGACCAACAGTATTGCTGCTTCACCATTCACGCAGGGCGAGTGTGTCAGAAACGGACACATCTTCTTGTTGAAGCTCAAAACTATTGTCTGTTGCAGCGGAAGAACGGCTGAAACCGCGTGAAGATACCATACCAACCAACCAGCATGACTGAACCGTTCGCGATGGATGACATGTGGTGGGATGATTTCCACTCGAGTAAGTGGAATCTTGGTCTTTGCTCTGTGATGTCATCGTGGGCAACAGACTTGACATGCTGAATTGGTTGACACGCAAGCGGAATCCATTGCAAAGATTTTTGTGTTGCAAACGTGCTTGAAACCACTGCCACAAGTTCAGAATTGCGTGTTTTGCAGTTTGCCAAAGCAGCAGTGAGGAAAGTGAAATCTACCGATGTCATTCTGATGCGTCGTTCAACAGCATAGACACCAAAACAACCACATACCACAGCTTAAGTGACGACGGACTGGCAAGCAGAAACAACAAATCAGGTGAGTTTGAAGACGATTGATTTCTTTGCGTCAAGTGAAAGAGGCCGAAGAGTCGGCATCTGGAAGACATTACCTGAATGTGAAGAACGACACTTCCTGTTCTGACGCTATCTCTTTGCTTCGTTCCAGATTCTTCAAAGATCTCGCCGTCTGCAACCTTCTCGTTGTCTCCAACCAGAACCTTGCTGAAGGTCGATGCCGAGTTGGGACTTTTGTCTGCAAGAACCAGGGAGTACCTGTACAGTCGCCAAGCGGACGCACAAACAGTACACGATTCTTCGATGGACGAAGCAGAGAGCTGTGAAAAATGCTGTGCATGGCTTGAAACGGGTGGACACCGTCTTTTGTCAGTTCGGCAGCTTGTGCTGGAGCTGAAGCCTGAATGTCAGAGTCCACCGCAGATATCTGGTGAAGATACGGTGTCCCCTCCCCGTCGCTGCATCAAAGTGCTGACGCGTGGCACTGCTGGCGTCAAGGCGCAGGAAGACTCTCTGTCCAGCAGTGACACTTTCGAGTCTGTGATCAGCGAAATGTCTCAAAGTGTTGATGACGCTCACAGGTCAGAAAATCGTGTTCAACACCATCAGGACGACACCAATAGTGAGGCGGTCTGCTGCAGTTGTGCAAATGCAGAGGATCTGATGTGCACAAACATAACGAGGACGTTAGAGATCAGTGCCTTCACCTGTGATTGCACCACATTCAAAAGGCTTCAATCTGATGAAAGTTTGTGGTCCTGTGAAAACTCAAGTTGCTGTTGGAGCCTGGAAAACAGCATGACGGAGGAAAACTTGAGCAGGGCGCAGTCTTTCGTCTGCGTAAAGCCTGGCTTTTCTGAACCAACACTCTGTGCAAAGTCGTCTGATGAAAGTGGAATTTTACATGTTGACTCGAACGTCAGGAAGAGTACCAGTTTGCTTGACCGTTTGCCGAGTGATGGTCGTGGGCTGAGCGACGAACTTGTTGCTGGAGCCTCAGCTCATCTGTCCTGCACACAAAGTCAGTCAGACTCCTGCTATGTGGACGCCCGTTCAAGTTCAGAAACCAAGTCGAATTTGTCCTGCCTGGGCGAAACTCTTTCTCATTCAGCCGGGTCAGTTTGCTCTGGTGAAGAGAAGGAACCATCCATTCTTGGCTCTGATTTGACGGACAGTTTCACCAATGAAAAGCCAGACATTGACGTTGACAAGTCTGTCTCGACGGCGTCTTCCAGAATCTACGTTGGGAAACACGCTCAACAAGGAAGTGCCGAAAGCCAAGTGACTCTCAACGATACGGTGTATTTCTCACTGAGGGATACTGCGTCGGGTTCCAGTTTACCTGACAGCCCTAGCCTTTCTCTTGATCGGTCAGATTTCAGAAGCTGCAGTTCATGTTCTTGCGTCTATCCAGGCGATGTCCAGCTTGGACTGCACGTTGCCAGTAGCACCTGTGCTCTCATTGACCGCTGGACGCGGAAACAGGATTACATGTACCACATCGCACCAGTTGCACTTGATTCTGAAGAAGCATCATATTTAGCACAGGCACATGCACATTTGCACTCGGCCGGAATTGAAGTGTGGAACCTGGCCCAGGCAAGTGAAAACACGCAGCTTATGAGTGCGGAGCAGCTGACGTCCACTTACCATCAGGTGGACATGGTGTACAGAACCGTGGCAGAAATCACAGAAGTGAGCATTGGAGACAGTCTGCAGTGGGGCCACCAGCCAATATGTGCTCACGCGGAAGTGGTGCCGGTCGGTTATGGAGATTCGCCCACGATCCCGTGGCCCGAGGTTGACATCAGCGTTGAACTCGCTCAGGGACCTGCGTTCCGAGAACAGCGACCAACCACGTCCACATTGGTATGTTGACTGAAGCTTTGTGTACTTTGTAGACTGTAGACGTGTGTAGTGAGGTGTGTGCTTTTGGGACTTACACCTGTAGCTCTTGTGAATGAAATATTGAATTGTTGGGTCCGAGTGTGTCAAAAGAATGAAGCGAGTCGAGCGCAAGAACATTCTGTCGCCTTACTTTTACAACTCGTTGTCTCCAAAAAGCTTTCAAAGCCTTTTAAATTTCGCAACCCTCAACGCAGGATTACTTATTGTTGATCTTGATCCCAAGCTTTTGGTGCTTGCTTTTAGACAAATAGCTTTTCGTTCATTGTTATTCAATAAACGCTGCAATTGTGGCTTGCTTTCAGTTTTGACTTTCTATTTTGATTTGACTACGTTGAAAGCAACATCCTTTCTCTGTCTTGCATGCTTGTCAGCTCATACCTTTCTTTTGATTTGGTTCAGGAACGTTTGTCCCACGCCAAAGTGCAGCTGGACCAGTGTGGACTGTCAGACTTTGTCTTCGAAGATTTGGATTTCTGGTGGGATGACAACATTGCACATCTGGAGCTTGAGACATCGACTCACATGGAACTCAACACGACTGGAAGCAAGTGCCAAGTGACCCGAGCCCGACGCGTTGTCAGATCCGAAGGTGGACAACACGAAGCGCACGAATGTGATTTTGACGACGGCGCCGAAGCGACCTGTCCCGCGTTCCCGTGTCTGGATCGCAGTCAAGTTGTGAAACGGGAATTCGCTCTTGAAATTTGCAGTCACCAAGACGCAGTTTCAGTTGATCAGGTTGGAGTGAGCCTGTCAGATGCGGTGAGCCTGCCTGTCCTGGACACTGTTGCTGAAGCCCAAGCTCGGCCTTCAGAACAAACCGTCTCTGTCACGAAGGATTCGACAACATCAACCAAAGCGTCAGATTCCCTTCCTGCTCAGTTTTCGACGGATGATTTTGAAAGTGAAGGATTTGATGCGGACGACGAGTCACCTTCTTCAACTTCTACATCCGACACACAATCATATCATGAGATACAATTCCCGAGAGAGTTTTCTGAAGAACCTGATGTTCTCGAGGTACCAATTGCAACGGAGCGTTTGATTCCCTACGAGGAAGAACTTTGGTGGGACAACTACAGCGAATTCAAGTCGAGACCTTCCGTGTTGGATTGGGAGGTGGAGAGCCTGACTGGAAGTGAAGAGTTGGAGACCATTGAAGATCAAACCATGGTGGAGATTCAATGTCCAGAAGATGTGAGAGAAAAAGAATCTTTCATCCATGAATTGGATGCACGTTTATCGGAAAAAAGTGTGGACGTGATTGAAGTTGAGCCTGCAGAGTTCAGCGAAGCGCACGAAGAAACGACTGCGGTTTCCACAATTCCTGAAGGTAAAGAATTTTGTCCACCCATTGGCACTGTTTTTACGAAAACGATGGCCCTTTGCACGTTTTTGTCGGATTTTTTGAGCTTTGTTTTGCATGGCCTTGAATTGGTTTCAACTCGTTTGTCTTTGGAATGTGTTGCGCCAACATTCTGCTTGCAAATTGTGTCAACGCTGTGGTTGAGTAGTTTGTTGAAGTTCCCACCACAGCAATTGAATCTTCTTTTGAATCCTCCTTCGCAGTTGTGGTGCAGTCAAAAGAAGAAGAGGCACTCCAAACTGCAGCTGTTCCTGCAGCAGAGTCAGTGTCCAGTGTCGTCCGAAGCGCGTGTGGCAGCCTGGAGCGGACGCAAGTGGAAGACGTTCGGGCCAGTTGCACGGTGCAGATCAAAGAGCCGGACTTGACGGCGGACGTTCAGTCTGTGCACAGTGACTCGGCAGTACCGCACACACACGCCGGAGAAGAACTTCACGCGGCGCACAAAGCTTTTGAACCAACAGGCCACTCCGAAACTCTGCGAGATCGCGAATCCATTGCTACGGCATTGACACTGACAACTGGCCACGCAAGTTTGATATCCAGTGTCGAACCTGAAGTCAAGAGCCATGACACCCAAGTACTTAGCATCAGTGAAAGCGTCGCAGTTGCTGAAACTGACCAACACGTGGTCAGTCGGAGTGAAATCAAGGATCTCAAATACCACAGCACAGAAGAACTGAAGGAACTGGAAGAGAGCACTGAGGTTTTGGACATGGCAGAAGAAAGTTTCCAGTGCGACGCTGGGGTGGTGGAGCGTCTGGAGTTGCCGTGTTCTGTGACCATCAGGGTTGATCCCCATGAAGCACTGCGGTGCACTGACACAGTGACGGTGGTCCGGCATTTTGAAAAATTACACAAGCATCACAGTTGGGCCAAATCAGTGGCACACACTTCTCACACGCGCGTCACAGAGAACACCTTGAACTTCTCGGAGACTCTCGAAACGCTGGATGATGTGAAAGAGGAACACGCTGATGTCCATGTTGTTGACAGGCCCGACTTCGAAGACAACGTCAGCTTCACCAAAGTGGAGAGCAAGTGTGAAATCGAAATTGCAGAGAACACCCAAGTGGAACAACTTGTTTCGAGCGAAGACCACGCTGTGAAGCCTCACATGGTCCATCGACCTGTGGCCCTGGAAACTCTGGAAGGCAAGACATGGTCTTTGCCTCTCATCTTTTCAGAGATGCACACTGAGGAGCCACACGGTGACGAGGTTGTGACGGGTCTGCCTGACTCAGATCAGGAAGTCACTGCTTCTGACACGATTGTTGAATTCTACAACATTGCCCACGAACAACTGTCTCCTGCTGTGCGTAAGGACACCATCATAGCTCATGCAGGCGATGAAGTTATTCGGGACAAGGCAGAGGAATTGGGCCTCCTCATTGTCTTTGTCCGTCAGTACGTTGCGGCTGTGATCAGACTGGCTGCAGAACTGGTGGCCGACGATTTGAAAGATCAAGCAAAGCCACTGTCAATTGAAAAGTATGCAGAACTCACAGAAATACGTGAAGAACCCGAAAGCAGTCAGAGCCTTGACAGCATCAGTGTGGAACCTGAACAGCTGGTTCCTGTGTCTTCTCTTTTGAAGTCACATTTGATTCTGGACAGTGTTCTTTTCAACTCAATTGAACTTGAGTACATGAAAATTGCACACATTGATCATGCTCTGCATGCCACACCCAGTGAGCTGCACACACCAGTTGACACAACAAATGAGTTTCACTGTCCTGAAGTGATTGAAGAGCACGAGTGGTATGAGGGACCTGAGAATCTCTTGACAGATATGAGCCCTGAGTCAGTGCAACCAACCCAAGTGTCAAGTCATCCAGAAAGAAAATCACTCAAAGTGCATTCTCTTCTTGACAGACTCTTTGGTGGCATTGAATTTGGAGGAGTGGAGCTGGATTACATGGCTTCCCAAGCTGCTCTTTCTGGGCATGATGAATTCCACAAGGCAAATGTCACCACAGCTGACAGTTCCTTTGCAGAGATTGTGACTGTTGAAGCATTCAGTCCAGTGGTGCAACCTGCTGAAAGTTTACTGGCCATAGCCTATGAATCCAAACCCAGTCTTCATGAAGAAATTGAACCTGACACACTGCACCAAGGGACTGAACATGAGATTTCTGTACCACAAGAGTCCATTGAAGAAATGCCAATGCAGACAGCAACACAGTGTACAGCATCAGTGGAGGAAGAGGTCAGAAATACAAACTTAGAGAACCAGTTGCCATTGGTTGAAAGTCAAGCTGGAGAGACAGCGCACACACCTGATGAGATGATGATGTCGGGATCAGACTTCAAGAACACGTTTCATACCAGTGAGCATGTTGGGACCGGTGAAATACGTGAGGAGCCCGAAAGCAGTCAGAGCCTTGAGGAGCTGCCTGAGCACATAGCAGACGTGAAAACGATGGTCAGTGAAACTGAAGAAACAGAACGTCCCACAGCTAAGGACTATCAGTGCGCAGAAGAACTGAAAGACCCAGAGTTTTTAGAAATGGAGACGAAGCTCGGTTCTGTGCTCAGCAGCTGCAGTGGCAACTTGGTTGATGTTGGTGAATCGGAGAGCGAGGAGACTGTGTCAGAAGTGTCTGGACCTTTGGCAGAAACTGCACTGGAGTGTGTCAGCAGTGAGTCCACCGGTGTTGATGACTTGGAGAGTGTCAGTGGCGTTTCTCCTCGAGAAGAAACTGAGTGCCCTTCAGAACTGGCAGCTCTCAACTTCGGAGACATTGCCCTTCCCGAGATACCTGTGGTACACGTGGACGTTTCTGTTTCTGGTCATCCGATTGCAGTTTCATCCAGCTCATTGAATACCGTTGAAAAGTTGCCGTACAAAACCATATTTAGAACTCCTGTGGAAGAGGACATTACAGCAGAAGTCATCTGTGAGGAGACAAAAGCCGTTTGGTGTGCAGAAGAGCACGCGAAAGACATTCATGAAACCCACACTGAAAATGGGACACCAACTTTTGAAGAAGATTCGATTGCCTGCAAAGAAGAGGGTGGTGGTCACTTGCTAACACACGAATGTGAACACTCCAACATTTTGCACTGTGAAGAACACCACGTGGAAAAGGATAACTCTGAAAGCTGGGACGAAATTCCGGAGTTGGACACACTTCAGTGCACTGCCAATCTGGATGTGATCCCCGATGAAATTACTGGCCCTGAAGACGTGCGCTGTGCTTCGCCTTTGCAGTTCCAGTGTCCTGAGGATGTTTCCGAGCCTGAAGTATCACATTTTGACAGCATCAGTGTGGAACCTGAACAGCTGGTTCCTGTGTCTTCTCTTTTGGAGTCACATTCGATTCTGGACAGTGTCCTTTTCAACTCAATTGAACTTGAGTACATGACAGTTACACACATTGATCTTACTCTGGATGCCACACCCAGTGAGCTGCACACACCAGTTGACACAACAAATGAGTTTCACTGTCCTGAAGTGATTGAAGAACATGAGTGGTATGAGGGACCTGAGAACCTCTTGACAGATGATGTGAGCCCTGAGTCAGTGCAACCAACCCAAGTATCAAGTCATCAAGAGAGAAAATCACTGGAAGCGGGTTCTCCTATTGACACACTCTTTGGTGGCATTGTATTTGGAGAAGTGGAGCTGGAAAACACAGCTTCCCAAGCTCATCTTCCTGCTAATGATGAATTCCACAAGGCTAAAGTCACCACAGCTGACAGTTCCTTTGCAGAGATTGTGACTGTTGAAGCATTCAGTCCAGTGGTGCAACCTGCTGAAAGTTTACTGGCCATAGCCCATGAATCCACACCCGATCTTCACCAAGAAATTGAAGCTGACATACTGCATCAAGGGATTGAGCATCAGACTTCTGTACCGCAAGAGTCCATTGAGGAAATGCAGGTGCAGACAGCAACACTGTGTGAAACATCACTGGAGGAAGAGATTGGAAATGCAAACTTGGAGAACCAGTTGCCATTGGTTGAAAGTCAAGCTGGAGAGACGGCGCACACACCTGATGAGATGATGATGTCAGGACCTGACTTCAAGAACACAACGCTTCACACCTGTGAGCACGTTGAGACTGGTTCGCTGGGAAGTCGTGAGAGTCTTCCAGAGATTACAGACTGTCAAGCAAACGACGAGAGCACATCATTTGGCAGTGAAACGAAGGACTTGCAGTTTCTTGAACAGGAATTCAGAAGCACAGTAGAGGTGAAAGAGTTCGAGTCTGACAAAGAAGAAATCTTTTCGCTTCACGCCAGCAGCTGCAGCGGTTTTTCGATGATTGTGAGTGAACTCGAAAGCGAAGAAACGAAATCGGACGTTTCTCTGCCGTTCACGGAAACACCACTGGAGTGTTTCTCCAGCGAATCAACGGGCTTGGACGACTTGGCAAGTTTTGAGGATGAATCCTTTGCTTGGGAAACAACCCAGAGCGATGAAGAACTCTCCTTTGCCTGCGTCACCACAACCAACAGCTTTCTACACAAGGCAGAATCTCAAGACAGTTTGCTTGAAGCTACAGAGTGTCACACGGACGAACTGGAGTACGCTGAAAGCGTGCGAGATCTCGATGAAGCTGACAGTGAAAACATCGAACCAACGAGAACTGAAGAAACTGCCTTCACGACAGTTGGCAGTTCAGATGCTTCCCAACTGCTGTTGGAGACCGCTTTGGAGAACTGCAACAAAGATTCAGTGGGACTGCTGGCCTTGAAGAGTTTTGAAGGAGAAAATGCGTCAGAAACAACGCAAACAGGTGCCCAACTGGGAGTTGTAGGCGTCAGCGTGCCACTTGTCACCCTGCATCAAGAGACCGATTCACTCACTGACTTGCAGGAACCTGCAGAATGTTTCGAAATTGACGACTTGGTTGAAGACACAGAAGACCTGGACTTGTCTGATGTTGTTGGCATGAACATTGAGTCAACAGTCACACACTCAGATGATTTTTCCGTTCCCAACATCAAGTCCGCATCACCAACACTTGGATCAGAGCTGCAGTTTGAGATGGACATGAGCGAGTCCTCCAATCTCCCGAGCCCTAAAATTTGTTCCAGCCAGGAAGGCATTGAAATTGAAGATTTGGACGCCACAATTGCCAGGGAGGAACTGTGCACTTTCGTACAGCTGGAAAAATGCGACAGTGACACTTGTACTGATTTCGACGATGAGACACAAAGAGACAGTCAAGTGGCAGAAGAAACTTGCAGTGTATACGAAGTTGTTAGAACTGACGAACTTGAATTTCAGTGTGGTGAAGAATTGAAAGAAATGGATGAGTACATGACTATGACGGAGTCTGAAGATAAATCATGCAGTGTTACAGAGACAACATCATTTGAAAATTTGTCCATAAACACAATGGAACCAAAAGTAGAGTTTCAATGCTATGTAGACCAAGTGGACATTGAAGAAGTTGAAGAACAAGCTGAATCTCAACCAGACATTGAAGAAGGATGTTCACCTTCTGATGCAGCTGACATTGAGGTTGCCAGTGCAACTCAGGCACCAACTGATTTGTCATTTTGTCCTGAGTTGTGTGAAGATATACAGGCACAGAACATTGACATGACAGGATCTCAAATTGATGAACACTTTGAGGCAACAGAAGAAGCAGAGAAAGAAATGGATATTTTGGATGATGTCAGAACACCTTTCATTCACACACAAACCAATACTACTGAAGTATCCTTTGAGAACACAGAAGATTTGGACATCCAAGTTGAATGTTCAAGCCAAATCAGTGGCTCAGATGTTGAGGTCAGTAACTTGGATGTTGTTGACACAATCTCTGCATCGTGCATGCTTGCATCTGAGCAACAGCTTGACACAGACATGAGTGAGTGTTCCAGTACACAAAGCTCTGAATGTTCTTTCAACCAAGGAGTGATGCAAATTGAAGGAGAATTGGAAACTACAGAAACCTGGGAAAGAGAATCTACCTTTGTGCAGCTGCAAAAATGTGATAGCCCAACAAGCAGTTACACAAATATTGAAAACAGCATGTTGGAAGACAGTCAAACAGCAGATGTTACCTGTAGTGTTCAAGAAGTTGCTGGAGCTGAAAAACTAGCATTCCAGTCTGGTGCTGAGTTCATAGAAGTTGATGAGTATGCAACTCTTGCAGAGCCAGACTTTGGATCTTGTAGTGTTGGGTTCACACTGTCATCTGAAGATTTGTCCACCATGACAAGAGAACCAAAAGTTCACTTTCAATGCCATGTTGATCATATGAGCATTGAGGAAGTTGAAGAACAATCTGAATCTCAAATAGAGATCAAACATGGAACCTCACTGTCAGAAATAGTTGATAGTCTGACAGCAAGTGCAGCTCCAAGACCACACGAGCAGTCATTTTGTCCTGAGTTGTGTGAGGATATCCAAACTGAGAGTATTGACCATGTAAGATCTGAGTATGACGAACAGTATGAGGCAAGTGGAGCAACAGAAAAAGATTTGGACAAATTAGATCACGTGAGCAAACCTTCTATTCTCACACAAACTGACGTATCTGAAGTACCCCCAGAGCAGACAGAGGATTTGGACATTCAAGAAGACAATTCAAATCATGTCAGCTCCTCAGATGTTGAGCCAAGTGATATCACAAATGTTCACATCAATGATGCGTCATGTGTGCTTGTATCTGAGCAACACCTGGACACACACACGAGTGAGTACTCTAGTGCGAGAAGTCTAGAAATTTGTAACAGCCAAGAAATGATGGAAACTGAAGAATGCATTCCGGATTTTGAAATCGAAGCTGCTTTCTGCGAATCCAGAGAACTGGACGACACCGCAGATGTGTCAAAAGCAGACGCCATGACAAACCAACCTCTTGAATGTGCCGTCGTCAGAGCAGAGGAGACTGAACTCACTGACGACATTGCAGACGCCAAACATTCTCATCACAGCTTGGACGAAACATCAACTGGTCCGCAAGAATTTGGATCGGCTGGAGGAGAAGAATGTGTTGTGTTGTTCTCTGCAGAATCCGAGACCAAGACTGATGGTCTGAGTGAAATCACAGATACGTCTTTTTGCCGAGGGGTGTCGTTTCAGTGCAGTCCCAGGGAGGACTCTGTGGTGAAGGAGCAGTTGCTGGAGGAGACACCCACACCGCGCACAAGTGAATCTTCCATGTCTCTCGAGTTTGCTCAGGAACATGCAACAGAGCCTCAAGAGACAGAGCCGACAGAAGACGTTGTGAGTGTGGACTGCCAATGGGATGCAGTTGAAGACAGTGAGTTTCACGTTTCCAGAGAGCACAACGAGGATGTACCTGTTTGTGCGGGGGTTGAAGTCCTCGGTTCCGTTGAAGAGACTGAGGCAGAAGATCTTGACAGTGAAGAGCCACACAGCTGCGCTTCAAGCTTGATCATGGAGCACGAGACCGTTTCTGCACCCCAGGCTGGGTCTATGCTTTGTGCTGAATCATTCTTGACAGAAGACCACGAAACCACTGGTGCTGCACCAGATTCTCCCGGTCACATGAACCTCGAGGTGACGGTTGCTGGGTTAGATCAGGCTGAGATGGCAGTGGACTCGACTGAACCTTGGAGCTGCGGTGGAACTGTCGTGGAGGAACAAGCGGAGACCACGGCAGAAGCCACAAACGTTGAGGCGATTCCCTGTGAGATGGAGTCAAATGAGGAGCCCGAGACCCAAGTCTTTTCACAAGAAACAACCAGCGCCTGTCTCGCCTCCCCGGAAACAGCGCTCGTCCAAGAGATCGAGATGTCAGAAGACACATCGGATGTTGAGATGGTCTCGTGCGATTGGGAATCACACGACACAACCACAGACAACGCAGCAGTTCACGAAATGGAAGGTTTGCAGTCATCGGAGCTTTGTTGGCGGGACGATCCTGGGACCGTGGAAAGTGTCCCAGATGTTCAGTCTGTCATCGGTGAACTGACGTCCACAGAAAAGCTGACAGAAAATGCTCCAATCCCATCAATACCAGCACAAAAGGCCAATGAGAGCTGCATTGACCAAGAAAGTGAATGCACTGAAGAGATGCCAGATGTCGACTTCAGCGTCAGTGAACCTGTCGAGACACAGGCACTTGAGGCTTCGTCGATGGAAATCGAGTCCCAGTTTTGTCCGGAGTCCGACCTTCGCGAAGTTGAAGAAACTATGGATGATTTGGAAGACACGGAATTAGCAGATTCAGTCGTGGGTTTCACGGAAATGGCAGACAAAACAGGTTCGGTCAGTATCACAGAGATGTTCTCGTCTGAGCACAAGACTCACGACTTCGACATTGAGGACATTCCTGACGTGAAAGTTGAAGATTCTGAGAGCACGTTGGTCGGTGAGCTGGACAAAGCAACAGTGGACGCAGCGCAGACTCTGCGGACTCCAGAAACACACATCCTGCCTGATCAGACACGTGACCTGCCAGAAAAGACCTTTCTCGAAGCAAATGAATCGCAGGTTCAGGAAACGGAATTTCTTGAAGCAGAGGCTACAGACTTGACTCCACTCGTAGACGATCACTGCTTGGAGGTGAAACATGGATTTCTGAATGAGCTGATTCTGACGTCATCGAGCTCCGTTCTCGACCAGGTGGAACGTACTCAACAGTTCGCATCGGTGAAGAGTGATGACGACCCGTACGAGTTGACCCCTTTTCAAATTGAACACTGCTTCTCCGGGACTGCGTTCCCCAGGATGTGCTCTGACAGTGACCTGATAACACGCCAAGGAACCAGAAGGGTGGTCTTCGCGGGGGAGTCCCTGTCACTTCCATCGTTCAAGAGCGCTTCACTGACTGTGCTGAGCGCACTGGCAAGCTTCGAGGCCTCGGCGCGAGGCGAACAGTCGCGGTATTTCGAACAGTCAATTCGTGGAGGGTCCTTCCAATATGCTTTCAAAACTCCAGAGTTGATGTCTCTGCTGTCTGGGGAGAGAGCCATTTCCAACCTGTCTGTGAACGAAGGAGTGGATCTCTCCGGCGTCAACCAGCTAATCACGAACTACGAGGAATTGAGACGGGAAGTCTCCATTTACCAAAAGCTGAAAATTGCTTCTATCTGGATGAACGAAGAAGCGGCTGATGAATTTGGCGAATCTACGCAACGTTTGGAAGAAGAAATGCTCGCTCTGATACAACAAATATCCAAAGAGGGCATGGAACCAGACAAGAGTCTCGAACAGATGACCGACGTAAAACAGGATTCTCTGTTCACTGGTGAGAGAGTTGAGTCTGATTTCCCTCGGAAGGATCCGAGTGACGTTTCCTTGGAGGACAGTCCAGAAAGTCTTGAAGCGGAGCTCACTGTTGTTGACAACGAAGCGACGGAGTCTCTTCCTCCTGCACGCCTTGATGAGCAGTTCACTGGCGAACAGCACTGTGATCTGTTCTCATCCTTCTCCGAGTGTGAGGTTACAGAAACATGGGACCTGCATGACGTTGACATTTCGGGAGACATGGAACCAGACAGGAATGAACAGATGAGTGAAGTGAAACAGGATTCTCTGTTCACTGGTGAGAATATTGAGTCTGATGTCCCTTGGAAGGCCTTGGAGGACAGTCCGGAAAGTCTTGAAGCAGAGCTCACGGAAGTTGACAACGAAGCAACGGAATCTCTTGTGCAGGAAAACGCTGGTCAGCACTTCACAGGCGAGCAGCAGTCCGATCTGTTTTCGTCTTCGGACTGTGAGGTTACGAAAACTTGGGATCTGCACGACGTTGACATGGCGGGTGAAACTGAAGCTGAGTTGCAGGACAGTTTCCTGTTCTTTATCACAGAGAAAGCACTGCCAGAACAAACAGCAGAAGTGGAAGTGATTGAGACGTCCGAAGATGAGATTGTCGAACCTGAGAAAGTCAAACAAGAAACGGTTTCAGACACAATGCCTCCTGCTGAACCGACACAAACGAACGTGGGTTCAGTGGAAGAAGTGACGGAGGCTGAACCACATGACACTGTCAGTGGGATCCAGGATCTAGAATCAGTGCAGGGAGACTTGAAACAGATTTCGAAAACTGAATCGGTTGCTGCAGATTTCGCAGAAGCTCAAGCAACCCCAGATGTGAAAGAAGATTTGGGAGAAACTGCTGAAATCACAAGTAAACCGTCCGAAATTCCTCCCAGTGTCACCGGATCGCACAAACGCAGTGATACTGAATTGGCTGCCTCTGAGTCGGATTCCACACGTCTACAAGACTTCAAAACGTCGGAAAGTTCTGCAAGTGAAAGCGAATCGTTCGGGTCAGTTGCTTCAGATTTCCCAGAGCCAGAGGAAGAGCCCCAGGAAGACCACAGAGAGGATTCTCAAATCGTTATCAAACTGTCCGAACTTTCTTCGAGTATCAGCGCATCGTCCAGGCCTCTTGAAACTGAATCGGCTGCTTCAAATTTGCCATTTCCAGCGAAAGAACCTGAGGAAGATCTCAAACAGGAATCTAGCATCCTTATCAAACCTTCTGTACTTTCTCCAAGTGTCAGTGGAACATCCATGTCCCCTGAAACTGGATCGGTTGCTTCAGTGGTCCCATTTCCAGCGAAAGAACCTGAAGAAGATCTCAAACAGGAATCTAGCATCCTGATCAAACCTTCCAAACTTTCTCCAAGTGTCAGTGGAACATCCATGACCCTTGAAACTGGATCGGTTACTTCAGTGCTTCCAGAACCTGAGGAAGATATCAGACAGGAATCTGGCATCCTGATCAAACCTTCTGTACTTTCTCCAAGTGTCAGTGGAACATCCATGACCCTTGAAACTGGATCGGTTGCTTCAGTGCTTCCAGAGGAAGACCCTGAGGAAGATATCAGACAGGATTCCGACATCCTCACTACACCGTCTGAAGTTTCTTTGATAATCAACGCACCGTCCAGACCTCTAGAAACTGAATCGTTTGCTCCGGACGCTACGGGAGAATTTGTTCTGAAGAAAGACTTCCCTTCTGATTTTCAAATCATCATGGAACCATCAGAGCTTTGCCAGACAGTCAGTGCGCCCTGTAAACGTCTTGCAACTGAAATGGCTGCAGATGTTACGATGGACACGCTACACTACGTCAGTGTGGATTCATCACAGAATGTGACGGTGGAGACTTGTGAGCAGACTGGCATCACACTGACGGAGAGAATTGTCGACGCTGAGCCGTGCCCTCACACTGAGCCCTGTGACAGGATCCCTTTGTTGGAAGCTCCGGAGTACATCGGGATCGAACAGCTGGAGAAGATCAATGTTGATTATTGTGGACAGGTATCTGTTGAGGCTGCTGAACAAATCACTGCACAAGGGGTCGAAGTGAAAACCTACGAGGAGGAATTACACGTTCTGAAGCAGAAAGCGTGCATGTGCATTGCCCCATATACGGAAGCACACGCTGTGGTCCCTTGTGAGCTGGCTTCATCTCTGGAATGTCAAGACAGTGCAACAGTCCAAAAGACAAAAGGCATATCGCGGCAGTCGTGGCTGGATGGTGCGGATTCACAGCAGGATATGCTTGCACCGGGGATTGAAGGTTGGACTCAAGTACCTGACGAAACTGCTGCGAAGCCATCAGGGGGTGAACCGTGCGTGTTTTGTGCGCATGGGAAGAGGAATCAGTCGGACATCGGCAAACAGACATCTGGTGACTTTGTTGATTCGCATTCCTGGATCGGTCTGGAAAAAACTGGCAAGTATCAACATTTTGTGCAAGGTGTTGTCCAATACCCAGAATGCCTGCTGGAACAAAGCGACGTGCTGACGATGAGTATGCATCACGTCAGTGTGGAAGAAGGAGCGGAAGCTTGTGCCGAGCGACCTGACGGCGCAGTGACTCAACTATCTGCCATTGACCTTGAGGAACTGACGAGCTACGTTGTGATTGATCTGTGTGAACCAGGGATTCTGAGAATGCTTGAGTACGACGCTCCTGAACAAGGTGTTGAACAAGATATCAGCAAGTCCACCGAGGGCAGAATCATCGCAGTGTCCGAAAAGGCTGAGGCGCACTCAGATGATGGCGTCACATTCGATCGAGACGTTTTCCCAGACCGAACTGAGGGATGTCGGGAATGTCGGGAAGTTTTGACAGAAACGTTGGAACCGTGTGGAACGAGTGCTTTTGGATCACTCTTGAGTAAAAACGGTTTCAGACAGTCAGACGAGACGTCGAGACCACCGGACTTCACTACTGGTCCAGTTTCCTTCCAATCAAACAAAAGTCAAGGCCCTGTTCATTACATTGAGACTTCGGTTCAACTGGCTTACGCATCAAACGACCAAAGCACACTTCAGCCGTGGATAGGAACAGAACAGAATTGTCTGCGCCAAGGAACATGTACGAAGCTGACTCCAGACACAGCAGAAACCCACGACGCCAGCATCACCTTCTCAGCTGATACTGTTGTCAGCGGGCTGCAGTCTCGCTTCAAAGTGACCGCAATTGAAAACAGTGTCACTGACCCACGAGAAGAATCCTCATCATCCGAAGAGAACGAAGGAAACATTTCGGACACCAACGTCGAGGTGCAACTGACGGAATCTAGTTCGGAGACCAGTGTCCAGTGGGGTTCAAAGGACAGTGAACAGTCTGAGGAGGATGTTTCTGGACAAATTCACTCCAAGGAAAACGGAGAGGAAAACGAAGTATCCACAGTGTCGTCCCAAGATTCAGGTCTGACAACTTCTGACTTCGAAGAGGCTCCCACAAGATCAAATCCAAGACTGTATTTCGGATCTCAACGTGCCGATATTGACGGCAGGAAACAGAAACACCTAGAGTTCCTGAACGTTTTCTCCGATGATGACAGTGCCGGCCAAGTTGGAGATATGAAATCAGTGACCATTGCACCCACAGAACCATTCGACACCCTCGCCATACCACCAGATCCACATTTGCAAAGTACACGTCAACATCAAAGTAAAATGAGTGATACACAAGTGAAAAGCTCGGAAAAACTTTCCAACAGTGATTCAGTTGAAAAAGACAAGATCCAACAGGTGAAACTCTTGTTTGATGCATCTTCCAAGACTTCCCTGCCTGCAAAGAAACCTTCAGAATTATCTGAACTGATCAACAGTGTGAGCACATTTCTAACAGAACAACACTCACAGGAGGAAGCAGGCTCAATATTGTTCAGACCAACAAAGCATTTACCTCTTGATAAGAAGCTTCCAAAACACACAAGGAATGCTGTTGTCCCACAGGATGGCTCAGAGAAAAAAGGAGATAGACTTGATATCGAATCAGCTGAAAAAGAAGTCACGAATCAAAACCTGAGAGACAGGTTTTCCATCACAACTGAGCTCACAGAGGAACCAGCCAGAAAAAGTGAGCACAGTATGACCTCAATCAGCGAACAATCCAGTGACAGTTTTCTGAAGGAGTCAAGCAGCATTTCTCACTCAGGAACTACAAAACTGCTTGAGGATAAAGATTCAAGAATAGTTCACAGGAATAGAATCCAAAAATCCATCACAGCACATCATAAAAGAGACGTTGGATTTCGTGCAGCCACAGAAGATCAATCAATGAAATCTGATCGGTACAAACCACAGACGATGTCTTTCTTGAAATCATCGCAGGAGATTGATCCGCAGTCTGTGCTTCACAGAAACCAGGCATTGGAGGAAGCTGCCTGGAGTAAACCTGTAAACATTGACAGTTCTATGATTGAACATGATCCACAAGTATTCAGCATGGAATACACAAATGTGCCTGGAACACCTGAGGCTTTGCACTCACAGACAAGGTCGCCGCCCTTTTTGGGAGAGTCCTTATTTGACAAAAGTACTTCAACACCTCAGCCTTCCACATACCAGGATGTCAATTTCACAGGGCTACAAGCACAATTGGACTCATCTGTATTTTATGAAGCAAAACCAAAGTTTACAAACAATGGAAAGAATGACACACTCAAACAGTCACCAGGTCCAGATGAAAAGAAAGTGTCCTTCAACCAGTTGGGGGATCTCAGCGACTCTGCCCAGCAGCATGAATCACATAATTTGAGCACCAAGGATAACAAAGTGCCCTTGACATCCAAGGCGTTGGACTCACGGATTGAGTTCAGTGCTGTTTTAGAACAGCCCTCAAAAAGTACAGATAGTTTCAACCCTCATCCTCCCTCACAGACCGAGTCACTGAGCACCATTTGCAGCAAGGACAGCAGTGATGAAGTTTCTACGTGTGTCAAGGAGAACATAAAGTCACACACAATCACCATCATACCCACAGAGCCACTTATAAATGGCAGTGCAAAGGTGAGCAGTGTAGAGAAACATGACAGCAAGGAGTCACTTGTTTATGGGAAGGTCCATCAAAGCAGAGATCTGTCTCACCTCAGCACCCCACCAACACAGAAATTGTCAGAAAGATCTGAAGTTGTCAGTCATGTGAGTACTCATGCAACAAAACAGCACTCACAGAAAGAGGCAAGCTCAGTTGTCTTCAAACCAACATCAAGGCACCTTCCTTCTGATGAGAAGCTTTCAAAACAAGCATTGACTGCCACTGGCTATGGATTTGTGGATGGTTTGGAAAGAAACACAGGCAAAATCAAGACAGAGTCAGCCGACAAAGATCCTACAACTGAAAAGATGGCAGGAGCAAACTTGCTCAACAGGTTTTCCATCTCAGCTGAAACAAAACAGGAAATATCTACCACAACCAAAGAAAACATCAGTACATCAGTGTCTGCAAGTGAACAATCAGTTGACAGTTTTCTTGAAGAGTCAGAAACCATTTCTGACTTTGGAGCCAAGAAACTGCTTCGGAAGAAAGATTCAAGAATAGTTCACAGGAAAAGAATCCAGCAGTCTGTTTCACCACACCTTGGTTCTTCAGCAAGAACCCTTCAAACCGAAAGAGATGTCAGCATAGATTCAGTCGAAGTAGAAAAACGACAAAAGAAACCTAATCTGTCTGATTTGAATGAGCCAAAAGAGATATTTTTCTTGAAACCATCCCAAGAAATTGGTCAACAAACAACTCCACGTCAAAAACACTTGTCACAGAAAGGTGCTGAAGTCGCCGGTACACCTGACGCATTGCACACAGAGGCAGGGGAGCTCCGCTTCTCAGGAGAGTCTTCCTTGGATGGAGGTCGTTTCAAGCCTCAGAATTTACAGCATGATTCATATTCAACTGGGCTGCATTCGAGATTCGATTCCTTTGTGTTTCATGAGCCTTCGAACTCCACAAACAGCTGGAAGGATGCCACTCGTGACCAATCACCAAAGAAAAAGAAAGTTGTGTTCAACGAACCAGGGGATCTTAGCAGCACTGCTCTGCAACAAGGGTCACATCTTACGAGCTGGAAATCCGCCGAAAGTCCAGAGTCACGCCAGATGTTACGGCCTGCAGTGCGTGCGGCAGGGCAACCTTTCCTGGATGGCGGCAGTGCTGTGCATCGGGTCTCCACACTCCAGGATTTCAATTCCACCGGACTGAATTTGTCTTTTGCTGGTGCGAAAGATCAGCACCACTATGAAAGTAGTTGGAAGGACAGCACCATTACTCCTCGAGTTGGGTTGTCAACGCACCAAAATGGATTGAGCTTCTCCCAACGTTCGAGAGTTCAGGCACCACACATCCAGGATCACAGCGCCGTGCAGGAGCCTGTTGACTGGGGAAGAACCATTCGTGCTGATGAGCTGGACATGTGGAGAGCGGCGAGACGCCCGCACGTCTCACAGAGACCTCGTGAAAGAGTGCACTGTGTTCGCAGTTGTGAAGCGCCATTGCAACCTGTGTATCAGAATCCAGTTCCTCCTGCTGATCTTCGTTGGAATTCAGTTGTACCTGGGACGACTCCAGCACCTGTACAGATTGCTGCTCCTCCGATGCAGTCTGACGCTTCGGACGGCGTGGCCTCCGCGCTGGGCAGCGTTCCTGTGTCATTCAACGCAACAATTTCGCGCGTCAGTCCCACAATAACCATAACACAACCCTCGCCATTCCCTCTGCACGGAGCTCCTGCTGTGACTGACGCTGCAGCCTCGCTCCACTCCGCGTCACTGCAACATGCTCCGAGTCGAATGTCGGACAGAGTTTCTCGCGTTCGACCTGCAGGACCATTGCATCCAACATCACCGGTGGGTCCCACTCCTCTGCTGCAGACGCGCTCCGACGACGGAGCACCATTTCGTCCTGACTGGTTTCCAAATAGTGGTGGTGCCAGGTGTGCTGAACTTTCCTCGCACAGGCCACGTGTGCAGGCAGTGTCTGCCGGAGCCTTCGGAAACGCTCCCACACTCGACCTCGCCTCAAACAGGTTTGCTGTTCCCCATGGACCACGGCACCAAGCAGCTGCGTTGGACTCGGCATCAGAAAGCCAACGAGGAATGGAGCTCACAAGACAGGATTCCACCTGGCCCCCAGGCGACGCTGTGGGAAGACGAGCGTTGGGTGTTGCCAAATCTAACTGGCTGTTGGAACATCACATCAGAAACTCAACAGCTGACTCAAGGACATTTCCATTGCGACACCATCAGCAAAGCCTGGGAACCAGTGCTGTTGCAAGTCCTGATTGGCGAATTTTGAGGGAATACAGGAACGACTTTGCAACGCACGCGCAGTTGAATAGATCGAGTTCCAAATCCTGGCATCACTTGCAACACTCGTCTCATTGTCATCCGCATGCCTATGTGAACTACAGCACACTGGAGGATGCCAAAAGGGCTCTAAAGATGGCGAGAGCGTCTTTTTCGGTGAAGCCACCGAGCCTGAGCTGGAGAATCAAAAACTCGAGGTTCGCCCAGGACAACCTGCGAGTCACGAAAGCTGGTGAATTCTGCAGGAACAGTCACCGCACGTGCCACAAAAACACCAAGCGGTAGGGTCCTCACCTCTTTTTGGCAAAGACATGTTGTACCAACTGTTGAGCTGACGAGGATGTCCACAACATGAGAAAAAGAAGGAAGCCTTTGAGGTTTCCGATTCACTGTGGAGTCAAATACTTCCGGGCTGAAAAATGCTGGTGGACTCCAGACGTTTGCAAACTTAACAGCAGTCTGTACGAGCGTATGTTGCTGGAAATTCTTGTGCAGTATGTACATCTGTGTGAAGTGAAATATCACATGTAGACAGGACGACTGGAGTTGCACATTCAGTCCGGATTTGTCTTGTGCCAAATCGTGAAGCGCTGAAACGTTTTCGGAGAGTGGGACTCAAACAATTCGTGGTTGTCTCTTTCAGCCCAACACCGTGCTTCAGAGGAACGGTTCCAACGGACCTGAGAAACAGCGTCCACATTCTGGTCGAGCATCAGGCGGATGACCACTTCACGTTCATTCGTGTGAGCAGAGACAGGCTCCTCCAGGCCAGAAAGTCCAAGAGCCTCCATCTCGACCTGTCTGGCTGACACTCGACAGGGCGTCGTCACCCTGAGCAAGTATTCAGGTGAGTTATATTTTGCCGCAGTTGGTTTGACAGTTGCATCTCTTCAGTCTCTCAATCAGGCGAACGACACGAATTGGACGTACTTTCGTTGTTCAGTTTGATCCCAAAGAATCAACGGTGCTGCTACGTTCTTGCGTGGAATGTCAGAAGTGTTCATCATTGGTGCATCAACTTGTTTGTCAGACCAAAAATGTTTGCAAGCTCCCCCCCCCCCCCAAGTCCGAGGGCAACTTTGGAAACTGCATAACTTGCAAGTGTTCTGTCTTGTTTTACAGGGCACAATGAACATGAGAGTCAAGCACTGGCTGCGACACGCAATCCAAAATGGCTACAATCCATGCACTGAGCTGAGAATGATGTTTTTCAGGTCAAATCTTTGGTACAGTGTAGAAAAAACCAAAAAATATTTATTTCGAATTTATTGCTCATTTGAAAAAAAATGTCATTATCTTCTTCCGAAAAAAAAATAAAAACAAGTTGGCAACAACGAAAACAAAATGCCGTTGTTTTGGTGAAACACGATGAGTTTTCTTGGTGCGAGTGTTCCAGCGGATCGAACAACTGGCGCGAGTCAGTCTCCAGGCCACGTCTTTTGCGAATCAGTCCTGCATATCACGAAGGTCTTGTGGACAAAGTGCTCGATAGTGTCAAAAAGTGTGTCCATCTCGTGCGTGTACGTGTGACAGCATCCAACATCCTGATGCATCAATCAAATTGACTTCTCACAACGCATCAGTTCCAGCAGCATGTTCTTCACTGGACGGGCGCTGAGTTCGCCAACACACAAACGATGTGTGCGGCGTTGTGTTTGCTTGCCCCGAGAGGACGAGCTTCTGACAACGATCTCGGGCAAATCCAAAAGCGGCAAGGGGCAGCACATCTTTTCAAGGGAAGTGGGATATTTTGACACACAGCACAATTTCAAGGGCAGCGGATCTGGGATTGAGACAGAGGACCTTGTTCTAATTGGGGTCCCCTGACCCTCAGGCGGGACCACCAGGGAAAGGTCAGGAAAGGTCATTTGTGTTGTGTTGCAGCATTTTGCTTTGGTTTGATGTGATCTTTCAACATGTTTTCTTTCAAAAAGTTGCACATGAGAAAACAATATGTGAGGCAAAAGGCAGGAAATAACTTCGTGTCCAAACACCGAAAACGGAAACAAGAACGTCAAAAATAATCTTTTGGGGGTTTTGTTTGACAAGTTCCATTTTATCCCTCGAAAACACAAAAAGCCCTTGTTCCAAGCTACACATCAAAGAGGGTAAACTGGAAAGAAAGTACAAGTGACACGAAAGGCCATGCGTGGCCAGAAGCCTCGGACATAAACTGTCTCATTGTTATAGCAGGAATCTCCGCAATTTGAAAACTAAAGTCCACGACAGGTCACAAATTGAACGATTGGACTCAACCCTTGAGGTTTCAAAAGTGAACAGTTCCTTGATCTCGAACATCGGTGGGGAGATTTGCTTGCACGCACCTCGACCGTACACGCGGTAGCCATGGCTCTCAAGGTTGCGCGCTCCCCGAGTCACGTTCGTCGTTGAACCTGGCCACGGATTCCTCGAGCAGTCCGATTTTTTGCCCCTTGCAACAATCCTGGAGCCTCTTCTGGCATTTGCTGGATCCGCCCTGGACATATCGAAGAAACCACAGAGCCCAGCTGATTGGAAAGAAACCAGCGCTGAGCGGCGTGGGCGGGAGCAGCGCAGTTTGATTGCTGCGCGTGTTCTTCGTCTGTGTCTCTCATTTAGCCTCGCTGTGTGGATTCGCAACTGAACCGTCTGCTGCCAGTGGGACTTTCTCTTCCAATATTTGTTCAGACGTCTTGTGACCGAAATTGGCAATCTGGAACTTTCTCAGCAGCTGCTTTTTGCAGGCTCCTGAAACCTGATCAACCGACATACGGGCGACACTGCTGATGGAAGCTATCGGGTTGTTGGTTTGGGTCCAAAAATGCAAGATCAGAACAATTTGGGGGCGAATCGGCAGCAACAACACTGTGCCACAGCAGAGTAATCCAGAGGGGACATGGGGCCCAGGCTCTCCTCTTGGCCTTTTTTGCGTGCTGATTTTTCTCCCAGAGTCAGGCCCCTCCGAGCTCACACCCAGCTTTACCCCTTCTCCGATCCTGGCACTGGCCTCAAAAGTGACTGTAAAGGCTGAAATGGCGAACCGTACACAACTAGTATCCCACAATCTGACCGTTACCTCAAGTTGCCTTGTGTCGGATTGAGCGAAACTGACCTGCACGATGAGCATGCACTCAAACACTCGGACACGGTGTGAGACCACAATGTTTTTGTGGACTTCTGCCCACGGCTCCTCCCTTGTTGACAGTTGTTGTCAGCTGTGTTGACATTTGAGATCAGAAAATGTGGTCAGCGTGACCAGAGCGGGATACGTCGGTCAGATCACTGTGTTTCTCTTCGCCACATTGATGTAAAAACAATGGATGTGTAACATTTGGCGACATATTAGGTATCACAACAAAACGCTGGTACAAATTGTGGGTCCTTTGTTCTTCTTGTGTTGCTGCCACAACAGTGGATCCAGGACTATGTCAAGGGAAGCGGGACAGTTCTTCTGTTTGCAAGAAACGCCAACACACCGGTGTTGTTGCAACAGGTGTCCGATCAGGAGCAGCAAGCACCCTCTCTCAAGATCCTCACCGGGTCACACCTGCAGAGGCACAAGCCACGTGACTGACTTTACCCCCAAATCATTGTTCATGGGGCTTGCGGTGCATCCAGGAGTGGAACCAAGACGTGGACATGTCTGCTGAAATCAGGGAGAGCGAATCCATTAGGCCGCATGCAGACACCCCAGATCGGGTTCGTGGCATGCTACGTATCGTGACGGTCAAAGAACGAATGTCGAGAGGGTGCTCAGCATTCCGGTTCGAAGTCCAAACAGAACCAAACGCTCGGCACCATAAACACAAGAACAACACTTTTTGCTTGAGCCCACCCACGGCTGGAATTTATGACAGCACCAGAGCAGACACTGCGGAGTTGTTGTTTGAGCTCAACTTTTCCATTTGTGAACCTGAGGTCGGCCAAAAAGGGCGGCTGCATGCTTGGCAAAGCAAATTTAGTTGCCCTTGACAGCTGCAAGACTCTCGGAGACACAAGCTCTGTGCATGGGTACAAATGGTGTTGCTTTGGGTTGTCCAATTTTGTATAAATTTTTTTCCTGAGAATCATATGAGCATCAGTCTGTGGAGATGATTGTGGCAAGTTGTTTTCTCTGTTTGTGACACTGCATACTTGCATACTTATCAACCTGACAGGAACCAATCTTTCTGAATTGCATCAGAACGGCCAGTTCTAAGGGAGCCACGCCCCTTTTCCTTTGTGCCTGTTTGTAGGGATCGCAGGTGTTTGTCAGCAGGAGTCGTGAGACGCATGAAAATTCTTCTGGTCGAAGCAGAATAATTTGGAGTGGACTGTAATCACGGCACGTGGTGTTCAATGTGACGTGCATCTTAACGTGACGGAACGAGCCGAGCGTCCAGGTTTGATCTCCAGTCAGCTTACGATTGAGCCAGCAGTTTCCATGCAGACACTACGCACATTTCAAACGTAGATTTATGCCAGTGTGGTCGTCACTTGTCAAGAAGCACTCAAGGAAAGGTTACTTTGCAATCTTATCGACAGGTCTTTGATTGCAATGCCACTTCAACTTCGACAAGAACAATGAGAGCCAAACAATGGCGCGTCTGCCACGAGCTGCTGCCTTTGCCTGTCAAAACCAGTATCATGTGTGTGAGGTGTTCGCGTGCGTGCTCGTAACGTTCGTTCATTTCTTCAAATGAAAAGTCAGCATTCAAAATTTTTCGCATTTCATTTTGAACTGCGACTTGAAATACAGCAGGTGCTTCTTACATATTTTCCGAAAAAAATTGTACGACGGAGAGTGGAAAACGGTCACACGTGCGCGCAGCCTGGTTTTCTTCATCATTTCAACACTCGTCACACAGAGACACTGCCCAGAAACCGCTTACCCATGCACTGTTGCGTCCACAACCCGGACTGAAGCCTGATTCATTCGCTTTTGGCGCGTTGCACAAACAAATTGCAAGAATAATTTTTCAATTAATTTTGAAAACCCTTTCTGTCACGTACTTCCTACACGAAGGGTTTGAAACTGACAGGCAGGTGAGAAAAAATATGTTCACAGAAATCAAGGCCACGTTCACAAAGGGGAGCAAAAGTCCACCGAAGTCCACCAACAAAAAGGGGATTCCATCAAGAGCTTTCTTATTTCGGGATACAGCCCAGGGAGGACAATACATGAGCAGGGAAGTCTGAGCCCCATCAAAGTTATGTTTTGCAAGACCACAAGCTCAAGGGTGTGGCTGTACCCAAAGTACAATGGTACTCGTACCTGTTTCATTGTGAATGTCAGACCTCAACACTTGCAAATCAGATTTTCTGTCGTTCGAAGCGTCCGACAATTTGTGAGTGCATCGCAGAACGTGACAGTCTCATGCTCTGCAGTGGATTCAGAGAGAGCTTGGTGCCGTGTCAAGGGGCACCGGTCGTCTCAACTGTTGGAGAAGCGTCTGTATCCAGGGCGTGAAACAAACGATTTTTTGCACCTGTGTGTTCGTTATCCGAGGTTTGTCATGCATTCCACTGCTGTTGTGGCTCGACACGAGTCAGGAAAAAATTCCAATTTGTAAATGTGGTGGTCTGACCCTCTGCTCTCCCACCCTAGATCCGCTGCAGGGTGCAACATGTCCTGCATGATTTGGAGTTCAGATCTCAGTTAATGTGTTGAGTGACTGGCCTCTTTTTCGACTCTCGTTGCAAGCGCTCTGACATCGTATTGGCGGAAACGACGGAGCCTGGCGATAACCTCCACATTCTCAGGAGATAAAGCAGCAATTATTGCCGACACGAGAGTAAAGTACGAAGCCTTGACCCAAAAACCAAAGAGGGTAATTTGCGATCAATGTCCTTGGGACTGGATCTGCGTTCACTTACGCAGTTCTATGGACATTTCAGAGAAGCGTAGATCCACAAGGTGATACAGGCACGGATTCTGGATTTGATGTAATGAGTCCAATCCAGCTTTTGAAACAATAAGCAATTTTCCACCTGACAAAGCCAACTAAACAGGGGCTGAATCACTTCTTGAGGAAACTTGGACAAGACTCAGTGGATCCGTGCACGCCAGAGATTTTGGTTGCAAAATGTGATGAAATGAAGAGAATATGCATTTTGAGCTTTGTATTTATTTGGGTCTATATCTTGGTATACACACGAAGCACATCACAGATGTTTATAAATAAGCAACATAGCAATCCATAGAGAACTTCTTCGCTTTTCACTCACAAGTGAGTGAGTATGTCGATTGTTTCTGGTCAAAATCACGTCGATGTGCACTCGTGTCCAACGATACAAATTGCAAAATTGTCTGTTGTGAAATCTCGATTTTCTTTTTTTTTTTTTTGCAAACTGACCACAACACTCAATGCCAGCAGAAGCTTGCTGTGATTCTTGTTCGAAACAAGCAGGATTTTGCACTAGCCGAGTTTGAATTCGCTAGGGCGGGAGTATACGTGCGAACTTCAAACGTAGCCACAGAAGACGACATCGCTGAGCTGAGTCATCAGAGAAGTCCGCGGCATTTTAACATTGCAGCAGCTTTGGTCACAACAAATCGTTCATTCAAGTATTTTTTCTGCGTACGCGTTCATGCAAAGAGTGCACAAAATTTCATTGACTGACATGAAAGTTTCTGACATACGAGGATGTTTCAACTTCTGGTGAATGAATTGCGTGCAAAATCATGATCAATTTGTCTTCTGTGTACTGACAGAACTGTGTTAACTCAATGTGTCCAAGAGTATGAACATGACCGCTCAACATGCAATTCATTCGCCAGAAGTTGAAACATCCTCGTATTTGCACAGGAAGAAAGGCAGATGGTTCTTCATTCGGTCACTTGAGAAAACGCAGTCCCCCAATTCCCAGTTCTTGAACTGCAGTGGAATCCTCGGCATTCATTCAAGCTCTCAGAGAAGGGCAGAATCTGTGCATTCAGTGATAAAGGCTTCAGCTAAAACTAAATGCTTCACCATAACCAGAACAAGTTTTCTTTTGCAAATACTTGCAATACTTCGAGTATGTACAGTGCAAGATGAACAGTGAGATTACATCATAACTGTTTTCAATGCCTGAAAATGAACATGGCACAAAATGAATTAAAAATCTGAAGCCGATAATACTGACAGGTACATGATATACTGGGGGGGGGGGTCGGGGTCTCAACGTCTCTACGTTTTTCAACAGAAAGTTACTGAGTTCTAACAAAGTTTAAACTACACGATCCCCATCCGCGGAAGAAAACACGTACTCTACCTGTACAGCGACCACACTTGCGACAATCACAAACGCGATTCCTTGGGAAACAAACCTTAAACTCGTACAACAAATCACTCAACCATGTACGGTACTACAACCAGAGGCAACGTGCGTTTTCCTTCATTGAGGAGTCGATCTCACAGTTCTTCGAAAAACTTCAACTTTGGAAATTCTTTCTCAGGGGCCCCTGCAAACTTGGTTGATCTGTACAAGTACGGTTGCACGAAACTTTGCATTTCATCGGCGCATCCAGCGTGTGCACTAGCAGCTCGTTGCAGTGTTCACTTCAAACATGTAGCACTCATCCATTTGCGAAATAACTCATGCTCAAACCTGGCGAAGTATAAGCTGCACCATGAGATCATCTACAAAGGCGGGTCCCACCAAACACGATTTCACGCAGTGTGAACAGCCCCTTGCCCACTGTACGTCAGAACTGGACAACTTGACGCAAGTGAACATAAAGAGCATTGCTGCACAAAATAGCCTTTGTTTGGGACTGTCTTCAACTCCTATGTGTGTAATTCAACATCACAGTGTGAGCGTTTGGGTGATTTACAAGAACAAATCGTGTGTTCTGCCCTTTCAGTACGTTGACCTGTGACTTCTCCTGCCTTTATTCTCCACAACCAACGTGAAGCAGCTTCTCCGAAACGTTCATTGGAATCCAAGGTAGAAAATATCACATGATTGCAAGCACAAACTCAGTGCAAACACTTGTTTCGCATAATGTACGAGTACGAGTGTGTCACATCAATTGCATTGGGAAAAATATTGTGAGAAAAGGGAGCTCTTGCGGCGTTCGACGAAAACACATCGTTCGTTGAAACTTGGACAGCTGTACGACGGTGGCGCAAAACGATGAACATTGCAATCGTATTCCAAAATTTTGCACAAAATGGAACTGTCCTGAACGTCGAGCAACATCAGAAACGCTGAAGGTTCGTCACATTCGTTTGTGACGGAACCAACAAAAGTGGGGTGAATATCTGAAATCTTGTCTTCTGGCGCCAAACATGACTGTTTTCTGCAAGTTCTAGTTTTTGTGTGTGGGAAGAAATGACCATTGCAAAGGAAGATTTGTGTATGTCAGATCTCGCTTCAGACTTTGGCACAAAAACTTGTGTTGCGGAGTGACATGTATGAGCGAAGCTTGTGACGTACGACGTGCGGCATCCGCTCCAAACCGGGATCAAATCAGCGACGTTCACCACGGCAACGCAACGCGAGTACCAAAAGCTAAAAGCGCATACTCGTGCACATGGATCTAGGAACAGCCGCAGCGCTCGACCGTCATGCCAGGCAGCTTGCCCAGGATGATGTTCTGGCTGTTGTCGAAGTAGAGCATCGATATGGCCGACAGTTTTGTCGCAGTGCAGCACGGGCCTGCAATGATACGACAATGGACCCCAATCAGGCGCCATACTCTCACTCGGGTTTGCACCGACCAACAAATTCAAAATTCAACGAAGACAATTGGTCAAGCCAAAAATCGTTTGGCATCGATGTGTGGTTTCTCAACGATTCCCTCAAATACGACTTTGTACATTCGGGTTCAGCCTCGTGCGACATGCAGTGTGAGCACGACTGCAGTTCACGCTTTCACCCAAAAATGCTCAAAGCTCAAGGTGTGTCAGTGTCGCGTTCCAGCAAAATTGCTGAATAACGTTTGTTGCTTTTGGTTCTGTTTTGGAACAAATGACGAAAGATATGCCTGCATGCCAAACAAAAGCAATCCGTGGTGGTCTGAAAGCAAAAGTACAGTGTACATCTAGAGGGGGTCTTTCCTCCCGAAACAACAGGGAGATGGTTCAGTGAGTAAGATGGTCACTTGCGTGCAAGCACAGAACAGACAAGCCTTTTGTAACAAGTGATAAAATTCAAACAAACACAAAAGCATCAAAAGCCGATGGAAATTAGATCTATAAAACAAGTAGGAAGGGATGCATGCACTCACTGGTCTTTTTACCTGTAGATCCGAGCGGGTTGCTCTGCTGGACTAGATGCGTGTGTGGGTTTCGTTGCAGAAAGACGAACGGACATTCTCCCGAGCAGAAGTTGGCCCTGAAAATGCAGAAAAGCAGAACTGCAGGCACTAATGTTTTCCTCTTTGTTTGATTGTTTTTTTCCAGTTGAGATTGCCCTCCCGCTTGTAAGACCCCTTTGAGTCGCCACTTGGGGCTGTGAGAGTTTTGGACTGAGTACTGACGGGTAATTTTTCGGTGCGATGATCCAATCCCATTTGAACTCCTCAAAGTCGACAATGAGCGGGTATCTGCAGCAGTTCTTCTCGATGTCATTTTCCTTGCACGTCAGCCCATTCATGTCCCTCTTCTTTCGACCCACGTTCTTCTCCTCGATGTCCACCTGCACGTAAGGCCGCTGTACAAAAAAGGAAGAGAAAAGGGGAAAGATTCATGAAGCTGGGTCGTTAATTACAGAAAATGCGCTGTTTGCCACTGCGCCCAGCTTGAGTCATCCCACGCCGGTATGAGCCAGAGACAGGGTGTGTCATCAATGTATTGCTAATGAAGGGATACAGCTGTTTTCCTGATGCTGTGACTGGAGCTCCAGGCAGAGCACAAAGCTACGAAAACACGTTCAACACAGACGGAACATTTGCCTTGTGACTTGCGGCTCTGACCGGCATGTGGTTGTCTGTGTGAAAGTCGTGTGCACGCATGTGTCCGTGCGTGTGTGCACGTACATGTGTACGTGTGCGTGCGTGTGTCCGTTCTTACCACTCTCGCTTCGTTTTCATCAGCGGGCGCGATCACTGCAAGCGGGTTCCCTTCAATGTCCGTCACCTCCACCTTGATGCCCACGTTTTTCTTCGGCTTCTGGATCCAGTGCTTCGTCGCTCTCGTGATGTTGCAGTGGTACCAGTCTCCGTTGCCCACCGTCACCTTTCCTTTGCAGGTCTCGATGAGCCGAGGCTTCCGAGGTCGACCGCGCTTGTTCTCGGGGAGCAGCTGGTAGACCAGGATCAGGCGGCGCGACGGCGGCGCGAGCGGAGATCTCGGCAGCACGCTCCGCACGTACACGTAGAGGTCGGCGTGCTTCACGCTACTCTCGCTCATGTCGGATTTGAAGTTGAACTTGATGCGGTTGGTGGTGCGCGAGGAACTGCCGTTGCGGTATTCTGAAACCAAAGATTGCGAGTCAGGTGGGCAAACTCGCAATGAAACAACGGCGAAATGTTCACTGCGCTGTCTTTCTTCAGAAACAGACACGAAAAGGCAAAACAAGACAACCGGAACCTGAGCCAGAACACACACAAACGCAAATTTTAGGTCGGACAGTAGATCCCAGCACCTGGATCTACATTGTGGTTCCTGCAGGCCATGGTAGCAACGGTGTTGGAGAACTTCACCAGCCGCATAAACGTCAACCAATTTCACTTCAGATGCCCGTTTCAACAACTTGGCCAAAGCTTGTCGCCCCATTTTCCCTGGTTTCTCTTCTTTTTTGTGGTATGGTCACAAGACATCCAGGGACACAAAATTGTACTCTTCGTGATTGCACGTATGATACTAAACGTGCCACTTCAGCGCAAATCGTAAAATTCTTGGAAGCAAGATAATCTCTAAAACTGACACACAAAACAAATGAAGTCACATTTTGTTGCACAATTTCCCCAGGTAACGGTATGATACCGTTACCTGTCAGCCACAAACAAGTGCTATAACGTCAAGCATCTTTATCTGATCTTGGCATTGTTTGATTGCGTGCAAAAAAGTGGTGTAAAGTGCCACATGTCATGTCAACAAATGTACTTATTCACAATGGGGTTTGAGCAGGTCATCCAGCTATCATTACAAGGATGTTTCAACTGACTTACAAATCTCAAGTGTTCTTCAAATAAGTGCACGTCTGTTGAAGTACATTTGCAGTGTTCACCATGCATGCCTTCCGACTTTACGTCCAGCCCTGTGCAGGCCATCATGGCAGTTTGAAGGAGTGTGCAAGCAAAGAATGTTTTTTGAGCGAAAGACCACACATGCGTGGACGCATCTTTGCTGGGTTCTGCAAATGCACCTTTTCTCCTGCGAATCAGATCAGACTCAATTCCTTAAAATTGCGGTTGCTTCGTTCGCTTCGCGTGTTTTTCTGTTGAGCTTTCCTTATCAGGTGAAACACCGAAAGCAGTGCAAACAAACATGGTTCCCAAAACAACTCCCACAAATAACACGAAAAATATGTTTGTGTTGCCCAAAAGGGTAATTTAATTTGTTAACTACGGAGAAAACAGGTCTTATTTATCACGTTGTTTTCATTGGGCCCTGGGTAGGAGGAATTCTCAGGTGTATCATGAGATCGTTCAGAGGCTCTAGCCCGGTGTAAAAAGGTTGCGAGCTTGAAGCGCACAGTCAGCAAACCGTTCATCGACGCATTTGGGCCTGTTCCCTTGGATGCGTCCCGTGCAGAACAAGTCAACGAGCACACAACGTCCGTCATAGATGCCTTGCAATTGCGGTTCTTCAGTGAAAATACAAGTCTTTCTGTGGAAATCAATTTGCAAAATGCATCACACATCCAGCGTGAACACTCCCTGTCGCAACAGTCGATCATTTGACAGGCGTAGCTCTTCTCTGGCTCGTGGGGCAGGACACAAAAAGAGAACAGAGCTTCATTTTCTCAAAAAGAAAAATACAACCGAAGTTGCCTTGTTGCCTGGACATTTGCTGTTCTCAGTGGCGGCCAGGTTAGAAAACTTGCAGTGAGAGTGAGGCTTCGCAGCCAAAAACTATTCGCCTTTACGAACTTGAATTTGAATAAATTTGCATGGACATTCTCTGAGCAGCACTGCGATGTTTGCGCACTGTAGAATTTGGCTTTTTTAATAAAAATGGGAGGTCACTTTTCAGCGCCTTTGCCCCCAGGTGTGAAAACCAATTCGGCAAGGGGCCTTGAAAAGATGCTCGAGTGAAAATCATATCAGATGTCAGAACGGCGCTTCATTGTGTGGGGCTGGGAACGCGAAGCTTGACCCGTGCGTGTATTTTGTGCATAATTGGAAAGCCGCAGCGAAACTGACATTCAATGCTCATCAGTCAGTTGTGACACTCTTGTTGAGAGGGGCTCACGGTTCAACAGAGGGTTCGCAGGCAGGGACGGATCGAGGGGGCTTGAGCCCCGTGACCCAGGGAAACAAGTTCATTCCTTTGCGTTGCACCATTGAGTGCAATTTTTCCCCGATCAACTTTGTTCTGTACTTTGAAGTTGGGATAGATGCTCAGGGCTGAAACCCTCAGACCAAATCCCAGATCCGCTACTGGACGAGCACGCTGAGGGTAAAGATCGAAACGGCTTCCATTGAAAACGAGTCATTATTCTGCACTTTTCGTTGATTTCGTATTCAATAAAGATTACTTCCAACGCAGCACATCCAAATAACGCGCGGTATTTAGCTTCAGGTGAAAGCCGAGCGAGATGCATGAGAAAATGTCCTCCAACCGACGCACCTGAGTTCTCGGGTTTCAGCCCGAACACGAGGTTAATAATATGATCAGGTGGAACAGTGTTTACCTTACGAGAGGCTTGGGCCACAAGGACCATCCGCGCTGCAATCTCCATGCACGGCCGTGCGGGCCTCGAGGTGAGAAAACGACTTGAAGTGAATATGAAAGGTTCCTCTGTGAGCAGAGCCAGCAGGTTCTCTCCTGGCTCTCGGGCCCTGGATTCATTATTCACCAGAAACGCTCGTTGACCAACTTAAATATTTGAGCAAGGAGATTTGTGGCTATTCCTAGATTTATCTGAATTTACTTGCATAAATACTTACCTTTCACAAAAATATTTGCCTCACCCACTTCAAATAGTCTATCAATAGTTCCCGGCGTAACATTAATGACATCCGAGAAATTTATTAAATTCTTGTGGGGATTGCAAATTTCAGGTGCCTGGACAAGAGAGGCTTGGAAGCGCTTTGTGTTTGACTTGCACGAATGCATGTAAACCACAACTTTTGCCTTGGCCACAAGAACATGAAGAGAAAGAAACCACAAGGAAACAAAAAAGATCTTCGTTCATCTTTACTCTGTCAGACCAAGACACACAAATGAGTGGATTCGACAAGCTTGTGTTCAAAGAGATTGCGATCCACTGAATTTATATTTTGACACGCGCCTGCACGGGTCGGACCATGACCGGGTGTGTCCCGGAACAACCGCTTGAAGAAAAACAACTCGTGAAGGCACTTGATACATTTTTGCCAATTTTCAGACTCCTTTGTCCAAAAACTTCCAAACCACAAGCCACTGACGGTTGTTCGTTCAGCAGGAGTTGGGGAGCTCCGGTGATTGTGGGGGGGGGGGGGAGGACGCGGGAACATCCTGCCACGATGAGGATAAATGCGTGTTCCCAGTGGGAGATCAAGAGCACTGGCAACAAGTTGCTCACTGTAATCTGTCGGCTCATTCTTTCAAAGTCAAAATCAAAACGAGATCTGCATTTGTGTTTCAGCTCGCAACCATTGTGATAAAAGTTCACTTTCTCGCCGTGTCCTGTGGGGCATCCGTACTCCACCGAGGCTCAAGCATACAGAACTCATTCAAACATGTCAAAGAATTTAAAGTTACAGTTAACCTCTTTCTGTGACTGCCAAAGAGCGTCCTGTTGGAGTGGACCGCAGGTGGAAACGATCGATGCTCTGTTCTGCTCTTGTTTTGCTGACTGAAGTCAGAGAACTCAGGACATGATTTCCATTGTTTCAGCAGCAACGCATGGGAACCAATGACTCAACCCGAATTGGTGGGTTGACAGGTTGGACTGTTCGCCTCAGGATTTGTGGATCGGGATTTGGGTTGGGAGGGAAGGATCCGTGGAAAGCGTGGATCGGAGCGCGTGCGCTTGGGTGGGGGTGGAGTTGGAGGTTGGCTTCAGATCAGTGTGTGGTTGCATGGGTGGTTGAATGGGCGGCTTGGGCAACTGCTTCTGGCTGGATGCTGTTTTTGACAGCATTGGCTGGTTACTGGAGCGTGCCTGAAGCATTGACACCCGAAGCTAAGTTGTGACCAAAGAGTGACCCCAATTATGCGACCCTTTCAACGGAACAGATAGATCTGCGAACCTTCTGACAAGTGCAATGTCTTCTGTACTATTTGCTGAATGCTCGGGGGTGTCATCACTGAAGAGAACCAGCCGTAACATTTGACAACAGGGAATTCAACCTCTCCCAGGTTCGCTGTGCAAGGAAGCTCCCAAACCTGCACACGGCATCAGCAGCTGTCTGGCGTCATCGACGTGGTTTGTCAGCCAGCTCAACTGAATAAGTTCAGTTCAACAAACCATGCAGATGATCTCTTTTCCCTCTGTCACACTTGTTCGTGTTTCTGGTGCACCACACGTGTAGATCTGTGTGTGTGTGTGTGTGTGTGTGTGTGTGTGTGTGTGTGTGTGTGTGTGTGCGTGTGTGTGAGTGCGTGAGAGGAGAAGATTGTGTTGTTTCCAATTTTGACAGGCTGTGCGCGCGTGTTTCTTTTTTCCGTTGTGGACGACACTGCACCGGAGGACAACGGCTTGGACACAGGTTGAGATTTGAATGAAGCGACACCCAAGACTCACATCACAAAACAAAAAGAAAAACCGCCCAACTTACGTGGCGTTCCGAAGATCATCACTTTGAGCGCCTTCGAGTGGAAAAAGTCGTCACCGTCGTTGTCGTTGTCCTTGACTTCGTCACCGAGCAGATCTTTGCGCTGGTCGGCGGGCATGTCCTTCTGCATTTCGTAGCGCTCGATGAGTGTCTGCACTAGGGGACCCGTCGGGGTCGGACCCGTGATGTTTGGGGGTTTGTCCATGCGCAGTTTCTTCAGAATGTTCCGTTTCAGCATTTCGATGCGGAGCCAGCGCTCATAGCCGTACAGCGCGCACTCGGAACAGTTCGCGTAGGTGGCGTTCATGAGGCTCATGTTGAAGGGGGCCGCGGCACCGCCGCCCGACCCCGACTGCACCGTTGGTTCATCGGCGTCTTCTCTGCGGGTCTCCGTGCTCTCTTCCTCCGCCTCAGTCGGGTCCTCCTGACGGGGAGTCGTCGCCGTCAGGCCCTCGATCCGCGCCACGACGCGCGTGGTCGCCGGCGCCTCGTACTCATCGCGCGCCGTTCCGGGGGCAGCAAACCTGGCGGCATCATCCATGGCATCGGCGTCGCCACCATGCCTCGTGGTGGTGTCTCCATGGCCGTGGCGCGTCCGGCGCTGCTGCTGTTGCCGCGCCCCACGGGACCCTGTGCGCCGGTTCTCGACCGGCTCCTGCTGTTGCGTCTCGTCCGCCGTTCGTGTGTCCCGAGCGACGCGTCCCTCCACCACGTGCAAAGACGTGGTCAGAACCATCACCAGCACACTCAAACACAACGCAACGCGCGCCGCTTTCAATGAATCCACCATTTTCATTGTGTTATGCATCTAAACAAGAGTCGTGCGCAGCAGCTGTATTTATACGGAGCCAAGTTCCTGGTTCGACCAAACTTTGAACCAGTTGCAAGCAATTAAACTTTTGACTCTGATCTGGTTTAAAACAACATATCTCAAAAGTACATGATAAATCACATCTCCAACGAGCCTTGAAGGCGATTCTAAAATGTTCAAGCACTATTTGAATGAAGAGCCTCTCTCCCGAGTAGCTTGAACCAGTTACGCTGCTTTCCGTCCACAAGACAATTCGTCGGAGATGAGAGTAGAATGCCACTTGTGCGCTGGAGACTCGCCTTTTATACGGTCAAGCCCGAGTTACCCCTTCTTGACGGGGAGGCAAGGTGAGCAGAGGCACCACCACGCGGCAGGTCGGGCGCCTCGCATCAAGGGCTCAGATCACCCCAGGCTCACCCTCTCTCCATTCTGTCCTCCGCGTGACATGTCCAAAGTTGAACTTTTCACAAAACCACAAAGCACTTCCAAATATTTGATGAGATGCACTGAGAAAATTCTCTGTCCCTTTCTTCTACCTCAGCTTGGTTTTCCTCGGTGTCCAAATTCCAATTGGTGCTCCTGCTTGCCCTTCTGCAGTGCACCGGGATTTTGCAGGTTGCAGGTATTTCGTCTCACTCACTCTCTGCTTGCCCCAATTGACTTGAAACGGCTTGACTCAATCCCCGTCTCGAGTAACGACGTTGCTGGCAATCCTCAAATGCCCTTCTCTTCCGGCGTGAAGAATCGAAGCAATGCAAACGAGGAGGTAAATAAGAGCAAATACTTGCGACTGTCGATTGAGAAGAAGCGTATGGATGAGGACGGAGGAAGGAAGAAGCCGGCCGGTGTGTGAGTGGAATCAGCTGTTTGCAAATCAGCTGATTCAGTCGGAGGAGGAGGAGGAGGGGCGGGGGAGGGGCCAGGGCAAGCGAGCAGCGCAGCACACACAGGCGGCTGGCTCTTGGGCCGGGGCCTCCTCCTCATTCACTTGCATGGCACGACTCGGTTGCGATGGTTGTGGCTGCTCTGAAGACGTCTGTCACGGGCAGTCAACACTCCATGTACAGTGAGATTCTGTCAGCAGCACCCACTCAAGAATGACCAAACGGGGATGGGATGCCAAGGTGCCAGATGCTGAGTAAAAATCAAGGGAAGAAGGTGGGTTACACCAAAATTTGAACTGAGTCAGGGTGACCATCTCATTTTTTCAGAAGTGTGGACATTTCCTCTGACAGCCTCAAGTACAAACTTGGGTGAGGGGTTGTCGGTGCATGGGGAGTCCAATCTTCTGAAATCCCTTTTTGGGGAGTCACCCGGACTTTCAAATTTTGTGATCACCCTTTCCCACCCTTTTCACAGTGTCAGAGATAGTGTGTCCATCCGGAGAACACTCACATGTATGAGCAACGGATGTTCGGTTCGTGAGAACCACAACCTTGCTTGTGGAGGCCAAAACACCCACAAGTTTGCCAGCTGGTGCGCACGCCAGTGTAAAAATGCTTCAGGCCTCAACCTGTAGCAATGCTGAACAGATCAACACCAACTGAGCCAAGAGTTATTTGGTGTTTGTACACCTCGCTGAACGTGACAAAGTCGGTTGCACAGGAGGAACCAGGCCAAACCACAGTCTCCCCTTTTGTTCACTCACAACAGCATTGCCATACTGACAGTATTGCGCAGAATGCACGAGTTGCAAAAGACTACAACCATGTGCATGCGTGCCTGGTCTTGTTGCGAGGACGGCGTCGTACGAAAATTATTGCACCAAACGGGCTGGAGCGTTGATTGCAGTGCGGCGCCCGGCCCTTCTCCAGTTTCTGCGGTCCGCAAACTTGACTGGAGCTTCTGGAGGAAGTGAAACACTTGCAGGAATCACCACTTTGTGTTTCTATTTTTGGCTCAAATCAAACAACTCTCCGGTTGGTTTCTCAGATACTTACATTATCATTATTACTTTTCCGCGACTCCTGCCTGGAACCTTGCAAGCGACAGTTCCATAAAAAGATATTCCACGCACAAAAAAATACTTGGTTCGTTGTCAATCCGAAAAGAAATACTGAGAACGATTGCGCAAGCTGTGTCCGTTGCCTGGCACGATCTTTTTTCTGTCTTGCGGTTGGCACCAGCCAAATCATAGATTTCGGACGCATTGTGCAGAAACGCCCGCGCACGACGCATTCAGTATGAAACAGGCTTTGGTGCCAGGTGCACTGAGTGCTGAGTCAATACGTCACGGTGTCTCCATGTTGAGTCATCGCAACAAAGAGCCTGCGGGGATTTTCGACTCATCTTCTGATTTAGGTTCTTTGAGGCAAAAAAGAGTGTGAGTGAGTCCACACTCCCGCAGAAAAGGAAAATGTCGGGTAAGCCGTGAAAAAATCGGATTTTAGTGAAACGAACACTGACCGATTATTGAAATCCATAACATCTGCAAACAGCAAACGAACTCGTGTATCTTCGCCCCATGGCAGAAGGAAAATCCGTGCACTCGCGTGAGTTTTGCCAGGGCCACGTGCCGGAGTCAAGACTCACTTTGCAACAACAGAAGGGTCACTTGTCACGAAACATTGCGCTCGAAGTCTGCCGTCCTCTCAACCAGTGGGCCCTTCTCAAAACAAAGCTGCGCAAATCAGTCAGGGTCGACTTGGAATGCGCCGAGAATCCATAACATTTATGTGATCTCGAATGCACTCTTTGTCATAAAATGGGACTTGTCATCGAAAAGCTTCACCCTTTCAGAAAATAGTCTCTGGTGTGAACAACAAAGCCCTATTTGTATTTTGTTCTTTGTTCAACGAAAAAAGGCAACATCCAGTCTGGATTCACAAAGTGGTATTTGTTGTTCCAGGATTTGAAAAAAAGTTATTGATCCTGCAGGGGCCTCCGATGTCCCTCCGCGCGCGATGGGCAACTTTACAATGTGTCGTTGTGCAGACACCCGAGAGTTGGGCCTGCTGTAATGCGATGCGCGCAAGTGTTCATCTCTGTCCACTTGATACTCTTACGGCGCACAAGGCGCACATGCAAGATCCAACAAACTGGACGGTCAGGAACCACATGGGCTCCCCAAGTGTGCGTGATGAATCGTATCCAATTCACTTGACAGAGAATCGCCCAGTCCGGTCTGACCGTGAACCAGGCCCGTGGTTCTTCCTGACCTGATGAAACAGTGAACCCTGCGGTGAACCTGGTCTCACGAACGGTTCACCAGCCTGGTCCGATCAACCCAACAGTGAACCTGATCTGCTGTGACCCTGAATCTCTTCTTATCAAGATCAACCCTGTTGCGACCCAGATGCAGACCTGACAGGCAACAACAATCATCTTTGGAGCGGAAGTGATCCAGATCCAATTCATTCCGCAAGTGACATTTTTTACATGCCTGCCGAAAGACAAACTATTTCAAGAAAGATGCGTCAAGTGCACCAGAAAATGGACACAAACCTCATCAAGATTGTTTGGATTCCCAGACTAATTGCGGCTCGAATGTTTGCACCGATCCGTCGCCTGGAGGAGTCGGAGTGAGGCGCGCGCGCCGCTGAGCGTGTCCCTCCCTCCAGCTGCTGGATCGCCCACATTGATGAATGGTTTCTCACAGCCACAGCGGATTCAGATTCGTGCCCACTATAGTGCACGTGGACGCGGCCCGAGCTTCGTCCCAACCCGGGTTCGGCAGTTTGTACCCGTAGACGCAGCCCAAGTTCTCCACTCATACCAGTGCCCATGTTTTGCAAACACCCAGGCCACAGCAGTTCTCACAGGAGTCATTCTTGCTGGCATTTTTAGGGACTCCAAACATAACAGCAAGCGTTTGGGTCCAAAATAATTCTGCACAAGTTGAATTTCTCCGGAAATTGTTCAAAGCTAAAAGCCACCCCAAGTGTTCTGCCGTGCTGTCCCCAGACCGAATGGACTTTCAGACATGTCTTGTGTTTTGCATACGCAAGCAAACTTTGCAATTCTGGGCACTTTCTTATGGCAGACAGAACACCTTTTCCTGGCCCAAAAGGAGAGCAGAACTACAGGGTTAGTTTCTAGAAACGGCTCAGGAGGATTCAGACCTCGTATACGAGTATCCCAACGTTCAGCAAGCCCAGTCAGCTTGACGACGAACAATTCTGAGACAAAAATAAAACAAAAAATACAACAAGAACAGTGGGTCAGACAGAGGGCCCAAGTCCCTGTGGTAAATTTACGTGCCCTTCCCTCCTGGATCGACCCAAGCAATCTCTCATCGTTGAGTTCGCCGGATTCCGAAGAGAAGATCTATCTGCCGTACTCGGAGGAAGGAGAGCGAGGTGTGAACCACGTCAGAGCTGTTCGGAATGTTTACAGGTGGCAGGGCTGCTTCAGGAGCTGCTGTAAGAGGCTTCTTCAACTTCAGGTGTGGTTTCAAAATTTCGGTGAAGGTCCGACCATCAGAGGAGCTTGACCTTCACAATGAAAACTGTTTCTTGGAAAAAAATGTAAACTTTTGCGCAATTACCCCACAAAGCGAAAATCTGTCGGGGATCAGGGAGTGGATCACCTCTGGAATCTGTGTTATGGCCTGCTCTGAAAGATGAAAGATTCCACGATGGGTTCATCAGAACCACTCTGCAGCGAAACCTGAACAGTCTGCAATTTTTCGTAGATCTGAGCTTGTTTGAGCGGCTTCAGAAGCAGGCCTTTTGCATGCAATTTGTTTTCCAGAAAGCTTCCAGTTTGCGTGGAGGTTGAATGTACGAGTCTGACAGAAAACGTGTGATATTTCTGGGTTTGAGTTTATTTCCTTTGCTGTGAACAAAGAGATGTCAGTAGATCTGGTGGAAGCACACATTGTCTCTGAGGCAAAAGCAAGGCGCGTCGCTTCGGTGGGTGAGCCAGCAAAAATTTGTCACATTGTTGTGATTGTATTTCTCCGTCAGATGAGCTTCCCTGTCGGCAAGGGTTCAGTCCATGGCTGTCTGGTTCACAGTGGATTCATTCTCATCCCAGTTTTGTTTCAACGAGCCTGACCCCTGGGATGGCACTCCCTCGACCATATCCTGGATCTGCCCCTGAGCTCTGTGAGCAGGACGGTGTGTAGCAGAGAAGAATGTGGGAACCTTGCCTCAGAAGCCAGTTTCCGACTGCGCAGAAAGGCAAACGGAGCACCACACCGACATCGAGTGGTGATTGGACGAGACCTTGTTACCAACTCAAAAATCAGCAAACAACACCTCACGACATTCGGATTTTTTCGAGTGTTTTCTGTCCGAATCGAGCAGGTTTTGGTGAGATCGGAGGGGAAAATTTTACTTCCCATTAATTTGTTGACCTCGAGAAGTTTCAATGAATCATTTACGCACGTTTGACAGTTCTGATTTGTTCTATTTAAACTGCGTGTATGTTCTTCCAGTTCTCTGACATGTGCAAAAGAAATTTGGCAGTTCGTCGGATCTCAAGACGCACATGCAAGGATGTTCGTGCGTGACTGTTAAATGAAAGCAAGGGTGAACCGCACCAAAGGGTTCTGGAGGCCGATCGGAAAAGTTTTCAATCCCTCAATATTAGGGTTTGCATCACACCCCGTGAGTTCTGCTCTGCGTTCCGTACACCATTCAAAGGGTGAGGCGTTGCTTGTTTGATGCGTGCAGTGTTCCTGCGTGAATTTCTTTGAGACAGAAAAATGCCGTGCAGAGCGAAGCCTGAAGTTTCTTTCGATGAGTCAATGGCCCTCAAATCCATCCCAAAGGTATTTGCCCCGTGCCTGTTCTGAGCCACAGGTGCACAACAGGTCCTTCCAGTGTAAAATGTCAGACCATCCCCTTTTGGGTGCTTTTGTCGCAGACCATTTCCTGGAGCTGCCCCTGGAATCCACCCGGATCGAGTTGCTGGGATTCCTGGCATTCTCACCTCGCGGTCTGCCGTGTTGAAACGGGGTTTCCTTTCATTCACCTCACACATTCCAGTCCGACCATAAACCAGCGCAGAACAACATTGGCGTTCCGAGGCAAAACTTGGCCGCTGTCAGATAAAAACGCCAAAGTTCTGGAAATATTTGGGCGCAAAAAGTGCCAAAGCTTCGGAGCTGGTAGTGCCACCTGAATTCTGGGAGAAGGTGTCGTTTTCAGTCCTGTTAGATCCACGCGTTAGTCCTGTCAGTCGCTGTGCAACATTTTGTGACAACACGGTCAAAGCAAAGCTTGTCGGGCTTCGGATTTTCAGAGACTGAGCAGACATTGCACTTCGAATCCAGGCTCATGTAAACTCAGGAGGTCCCAAAAACAGGCTCAACCAGACAAGTAGTTCAACACAGGGTGTCCCTCCAATCCTGATTGTCCCGGAATCAAGATTCCTCCTCAGCCTGAGTTGTCCCTTGAGTACGAAGTCTTGTTTCTCAACCAAGGACGCGCGGACCCTTGGACCAAAGTTATTGTTACCCAAAGCTCAAACTTGTTCTCCCTGAACTAAAGAACTTTGTTGTCCCCTGAGCACAAACTGTCTGTTCGGTCCTGGAGCTCCAGGATTCAATAGTTTCCCTCGATTCCGCTGACGACACGCACCCGAGTGTTTTGGAGCGGGTGGTGCGCATCCGCGGTGCGCCTTCGCAACGAACCTGGCTTCCAGAGTTCACATTCCTTTCTTCCAAAAACACCCAGAAAGAAGTTGTGTATACGTTTGTACGCAAAAGCGGAATTGCGTACTTTTCAAACAAAGCAAAAATTTGCGAAACAACTGAAAACACTCATTCTCCTGTTTGTTTTCCCATGGTACGGCCTTCAATTCTTTTTGGGAAAACCCCGAAGTACCACGTTCATCCGAAGTTCCTTCTCGCTTGACGAAGGTTCTGGTCACCAAAGAATTGTTTGCATGTGGTGATCGGTGTCCCGGCCGAGCGACCCTTATTTTCTGTTTATTCTTGTAAGTCTTTTTTCTTTTTGTCATTGTCGCAGCCTTGGGCACACCTTGCCCTTTTTTGCAGACTGATGTTGAAAATTTGTCTCCTCGTGAATCGCTTTGTCTTTCTCAAATGATTGTTCGTGCCTTCAAGCAAACACGATCATGGATTCCACAAGAAGTCCTCAAAACATGGACATTGCCCTGGCAAACCTGGGTTCCAAGTGATGTCTGACTCAGGAAGTGCTCCAAACTCCAACTCTGAAAGCAAACACGAAATGTGTCGGCGGCGCACACATAAATTGTTCGGGGTCAAGAGGACCTCAGGTCCCCTGGACCCGCTGTAGTGCGCGGTAAGTTCACTCTTCCGCGCAACATTGCACGAATTGCAATCCACAGTCACCTCGCTGCAGCAACGGCAACAAAGAAGCCAGGCATGCAGAGAAAGAATCTTCCACAGTTGCGGGGGTGGTGCATTTTGTGCAGGAACGCATCTGATAACGCACACACCCAGGAACGCGTCCTTTGCTTTGCGCTGTGCATGACGCACTCAACGTGAATGAGGCCCGGCGGACAGCAACCCCAATCCGTCAACGCAGCTGCCATAGCTCTTGGCCACATTCTCGGACAAAAACCCTCTTGCACTTAACCTGGATACGTTGCGTCATGAGCACTGCAGCTTCAAGTTCAATGAGGTATAAAAACGCCAGTGTAATCTCCGACAATAAATACTTCGAAAAAAGACGGTCAACAACCAACTTGCACTTTGGCCATTTTCAGTTCAGATTCGGCTCTGATTTCGCCCCACCTCCCAAAGTTTTTTGTCTCTGACACGTGCAGAGGGGCGCTTCAACCACAGTATGGAGGGTTGGCAAAGGGTTCAAGGGACCCAGGCTCCATGGTTCTTTGGATCAGCTGGAGGTGTCCTGTGAGTGACACACATCTTCGTACAATCTGAGTGCATGTATGGCAGGGGCCCACCCTCTGGTGCACAGGAGCCAGGGGCCCCTGCCCCTCCCACCTGAAAAACTCCGGCTATGGAGGCGATTGCCGTGCGGTGCCTCGGTGTGCCTTGGCCCGTGGTGGAGTCGCAGAAGCTACCCCCTCACCCCACCACAATCATTGCAAGTGAGCTTTCAAGTTTCCCAGTACTTATCGACAGGCACCGTGGAGGGAGGTGCCCCCACCCTGATATTGGATCCGGTGAACCCACCCAGCCTCCAGCGAGTGCTGTGGTGTCTTCGAGGTCTGACCTCGGACCCATCAACCCCTTATTTTGGTTTGTGGACTCCCCTCCCCTTTCGCAACGGCTAAGACGCGTTGGGTGCCATTCCAATCCCGAATCCGCTGGATCTTGATTGAAGAGTGAATCGGTGAAGGCAGTTTCGGGGCGAGAACTCAAAAAACAGACCCTGTGATTGTTGATAACCATAAATTTTTGTGCGTCCCGCCCTTTTTGCCGTCATATTCGTCATTACATTGTTCATTGTCGATAACACCATCACAAATCTATTGTGCGCGTGGCACAATTTAGGGACGTGGTTATTTTTGCGGTGCATGCTCTCATTTCTGACCAGGATTTTGAGGCCAACATCATCGATATGAAGGTGTTTGCACACCAATTTGACCCATTCACCGCGATCATGTGGACTGCATAAATTTACGTAAAAGCAATTTTCACTGTGGACCTGGGTGATCGCGTGGCAAAATGCTCGGCGGAGACGAGCACTTCGCCGTCTTGCCAGAGTTTCGCAGCGAGACTGGTGGAATTGCGGAAGTCGATCCGAGACAACCAGTCACGGACGCAGAAATCGCCCGTTTGGCCGCAATTGAGTGCATCTCGACTCCGGCCATGGAGTCGATCGCCGTGCGGTACCTCGGTGTGCCTTGGTCCGTGGTGGAGTCGCAGAAGCAGCAGCACCGAGACGACCCCGAGGGCCTCAACAGGGCCCTGCTCTTCAGCTGGCTCTACAGGAACCGAGGCCCCTACGAGAGATCGGTACGAGTATGTTGAGCAACACCCTTCACAACGGAAAGCAGCTTTCGCTCCAGGAAGTTTCATTTGAAATTTTTTTGACGAATTCTGACTTTTTTGGGTTGGAAGTTTGATGCCGTTCATTTTTTGGAAAAAAATCAAATGATTTGTTCGGGTCAGTCGACTCGCTTTACGTACAAGTGCGACTGAACAATTTACCAACCTCCTCAAATCACCTGAAAACAAGTCAACCTGGTCAAGCTGGTTGGCACACGGTCATATCCATCCCCCCCCCCGCCCTCTTGCTGAATTCAGACTTTGCCTGTCATTCTTTTTGTCTTCATTTGTGCACACATTCAACTTGAACGTGTTAGAAATGCTGTTATGATGTGCGGGAAGAGCTGTGGTTCACATGTTTGTCGTGTCGCGTCCCGTTGCAGGTGCTTCATGTCGCGTCCCGTTGCAGGTGCTGAGGCAGTGCCTGTTCAAAGCGAGCAGGGACGGGAACACCGTGAACGTGCAAAAAGTGGAGCGGATTCTTGGACGGTCGTTTGAACCGTTCTCTCCACTATCTGCCGAAGGCGCGACCGTTGAAGAAAGTGGTGAGTCTTATTTCTTGTTTCTGCCGCCTCAGAATAACTGGTTGAACGCAGCCATTCTTCTGGAATCTCCTCCCAATCGCACGATAGACACAATATTGGTGAAGATCCGACATCGGATCCGATCAGGAGAGGGCGTCAGGTTTCATATTCTGCGCCAACTGTCGAGCACTTTTGCTCCGGCAACACAATTTTGTTCTCCTGTGGCAGGTTCACGGGCCTCCTTTCCAACGCTTCAAAACACAAATTTAATTAACTCACCTCAAATTTTACACTTCAGGTGCCAAATGTTTCTTTGTTTCACTGTTTGGTCCAAAGGAGTGACGATCTCGAGCAGACCTGCCTGAGAATTTGATCTCCCTGCTCACCTCATTTTGAATTCATCTGACTCAGAAACGACTTGATCCTTTTGCTGTTGGTGATACCATATTAAATGTGTCCCTTTTGTTCGAATTTTGGCTGACTCGGACTGATCTCACACAGAAACAAAACGAACATTCCCAAGGCTGCAGCTGAGACTGGACCAGAACGCTGAGCTGAGAACAACATGGCAGCTTCACGACAAACAAGCCAGTTTTCCACAATTGTCGCACGCAATTGATTCGTGCGGCACCGGTTTGCTTCCCTTTCAAGTAATTTCTCACCCAGAACCAAACACCTTTTGACCTTCAGCGTCGAAGGAGGACTTCCAGCGCCTCATCGAAACCAGCCTCACGTTTACCGAGCACGCCATGAAGATCGAGGTGGCGCCCTGGATCCGAGACTACGTGGCCGACATGGACGATCTGTACTGTGAGTTGACTCTGGAGAAACTCCGCAACAAACCCTCAGGGCCGGACGCCAAACACATCGACCACTATGAGGAACTTTTCGTTGATGCTTGTGACCAAAAGATTGACCGGGCAAAAAGAAAGCGAAGGAAAAACATCGGAAACCGAGTTTTGTGTAAAGGGGACCCTGGCATGGGGAAGACGACACTGGCAAAGAAAGTCACTTTCGACTGGGCAACAGACAACTTCAAAAGATTTGAAATGGTGTTTTTCATCCGTCTGAAACTGATGTCTTCTGGCAACACCCTTGAGCAAGCTTTACTGGAACAGAACCCTTGGTTGGTCGGGTTGCGTTTTTCCGAGGCAAAGCTTCGGGAGATGTTGAAACAATTTCAAGAAAAGATTTTGTTGGTTCTGGATGGGTTGGACGAACATGCCTCTGGGAAGTTTGCAACTGACTACAACAAGGACATACTGAGAATCTTGAGCCGTACCAAACTTCCTTTGTGTCACGTGTTCCTAACGTCCCGCCCTCACAGTACTCGCAGCATGGAGCCCCAGTTTGATACAATCGTCCAAGTGCGTGGTTTCACCAAGGCAGAAGCGACCAAGTTCGCAATGGCCATTTTGCAAGATGAATGGAAAGTGCGGAGTGTTCTGAACTTCAACCCTGCAGATTTCAGGGACGATGTTCATCTGTATCAATGCCCCATCCTGCTCTCCTTCATGTGCATTCTGGTCAGGGAAACCAACGTTGACCTGTCAAATACGACCATCCTGACAGGTGAAATCTACATGAAGATGATTCGCTGTCTGTACAAGAAATTCACTCTGAGGAAGGGCATTGAGTTCAACGAGGGCGATTTCACGCGTATGTTGAGGAACGTTGGGAAGCTGGCCTGGGAGACGTTGCACACAGATAGTCCTTTGATGAGGAGAAAGGAGGTTTGGGTTGTTGCTGGCGAAGACGCGTTTGATCTGGGCCTCCTGATTGGTCACGAGGATTTCAGGGTTGGCACTGATGTCACAGTAGATATCTTCGTCACATGGCCGCACAGAACTATTCAAGAGTTTTTGGGCTCATTCCACCTCGCATGCCGCTTGTGCGAAGGCTGTGCGATTGAAAGTCTTCCGGAGATTGAGTCTGTGGAGAAGGCTATTTTTCTGATCAACCCCCTGTTCCTCCACTTCTGCCTCTGGTTCCTGTACTTTGGTGGAGACTGCATGCCAGGTGACCCCAAACCTGCCTTGGACGAGCTGTCCAAATTCACCAAAACCGTCGTCGATCAGGTCCAGATGGTCCTGAGACTCTACCCGGCCTTGGATTCAGGTGGTTTATTGCAGTTGAGGTTTCTGACTCAAGAGGTGTTGGCGAGATGCAAGGCGGTTGAGGAGCTGGTGATTTCCCGAAGGCATGTGTCACAGGCTATGAGGGCCTTTGTAGGTCTGGAGTCACTCAAGGCGCTCGTTGTGAACCACGAGGGAGATCCACAGCACGTGCCTGGGCAGCCTGCTGGGAACGAAGTCACAGTTGTGATGGCTTACGTCGACGAGAAAATGGTCCGAGAGGTTGTGGAGCTGTTCCAGGAAAGGCGTCGAAAAGTGAGACTCTTTCTCCTGGAGTGTGTAGCTGACTGCTCCTTTGAGCAGTTGCCAGTACAAGAGCTGTGTGTGCAGCACGGGTGGTCAGACTGCCTCGTTTGCCCACAACTAAAGCACCTTGAGTTTTTTGAAGAAGAACTGACTCCTTTCGTCGGCAACTATCTGACTTACCACTTTCAAAAAGGTCTGCTTCCTTCGCTCACGCACGTCAGTCTCAAGTTCTGCAGAACTAAACCGCGGAACCTCAGCGGGTTTTTCTCTGCTCCTTGGACTCAAGTCACGCACCTCGCCATCCAATACTGCCACCTGGACGAAGAAGACCTTGGCTTCCTCGCAACGGCCCTGGACAGGTCTCACAAGGACTGCAGGTTTCCTGGTTTGATCTCCTTGGATCTGCTGGACGACACGGGTTGGTGCGAACTGTCATTGGACACCCCGAAGGACAAAGAAAATTGTCGCCGATGCTTTGAGCCATTGGAAGCTCTGGCCGTGTCCCTTCCCCACTGTCAAGCCAAAGCAGTGTCCTCTGTGATCAACACTGGCAATATTGTGAGACTGGACTTCAGCCACAGTTTGGGGTTCTCGGGTGAGGTCTCCGAGCTGCTGACAGAGCCGCTGCCCCGCCTCGACACCCTGATTCTGCAGGGCTGTCACCTCCTCCCGCGGGACCTGGAGAGTTTGGCGGAGGCGAATCTCGGGAACAGGCTTCCTGCCCTCAAACACTTGAATGTTTCATACAACGATCCGATCAACGGGTCCCTCCACTGCCTGTTCACGAGTTCCTGTCACTGGGAGCAATTGCTTAGTTTGGGTATTGCACAGGTTTGCTGCAAAGACAACTCAGAGTCTTTCAAACTGCAGGAAAAGGACGCGCAATGGCTCAGCAAACGTCCACAGGAGTGCCTCAGTTCCCTGGCATACATGCAGCTTTCTGGAGCTCAGCTGGTTCGCTCAGACCAGGCTCCCTGGTCCAGGCTTCAGATCCTGCATCTGAGGCAGTTACGTGGAATGGAGCTGGACACTGTGGCGGAACAGAGCATGCGCGGGGTGTTCCCGGCGCTGCGCGTGGTGCGCGCGCAGCGGATCACGAGAACGCCGCTAGCGGCGCGGCGGCTGCAGGAGATGGGGCTCCGAGTGTATGACCTCGAGTACGAAAGCGTCATTCTGTCCGATTGGACGCACTTCTGAACGGAGGTGTGTGTGTGTGTGTGTGTGAGTGTGTGTGTGTGTGTGTGAGTGTGTGAGGTGACTGGTGTCTTTTGATGCGCTTGCCAAGGTTCTGTTCGTGTTTGTTGGTTCGAAAGTGTGACTTCAGAATATTGGCCTCCATGATTCCGGATTTGTGGATGAAGCACTTCATTCTTGATGGTCTCTTCGGGGTCATACACTAGCAAGTGTCAGTGTTCAGACATCTGGGTTCCAAAATGCGTGTCTCTCTTCAAAGACACCCGAGGTTTGTGACGAATGGCTGTTGCTCCATCTGTCCAGTGTCGTTTTCCCTCGTAACTTTTTGCGAAGAAATGGTGCTTTCAACAAAACGAATAAAATTCAACTTTATTTTGCCTGCAAGCCTTGCTTCTTTTGTGTGTTTCAATCGGTATGATATCCCTTCAAGTTGCGTCAAACCGACGCAAGGGCTGGGAGTCATAGCGTATCGCAGAAGGGGGATGGGAAAGTTCGACCATCGGCACAAAAATTTCCTTCAGCGGACTACCTCCAGGAATTGCAATCAAGGAGGGTCAATAATTTGCAACGGTTGTTGGGACCAAGGATGGGGCGCTCAGTCGTCGTTGCTCGCATTGGGCTTCCACCACTTCTTGTAGATGTTGTAGAGCGTGCCTTCCTCGCGCAGCTGCAACAGGCCGTCATTCAGGGTCTCCATGTAGGGGTCGTTCTCTCTGCAGCGACACATCGCAGTCGAGCGAATGGAGCATCGGGAACTGACTCGGGCTTGTTTCGAGTCACTGGGCGTGTTCGATGTGTGCTCACGTCTCTCACACCGAAGCACGTGCCCAGCCTTGTGTCACACCAAAGTTCCGCAGTGAGTTTAGGGCGTTCAGAATACATTCCGAATACTCGTACACCACAGCACTTGTGCTTTTTGCTTGTGAACAAATCATAAGGTCCCGTCGGCGGGCCCCTGGGGTTCTGTTCTCATTGACTGAAATATGCTGGATCCGTCTGCATGCTGGACTGGATTTACTCGTACCTCATGGCGAGTCCGTTGCCTCGGCTGGACCCCTCCAAATTCCAGCCGAGACTGACGAGAGATGGGTCCCGAGACACGATGTAGTCAATCACCGTGCTCTCTGTGAAGAACACGTACGAACCCTTTCTGTGGGGAAAATGAAAACCACAGCAAAAGTCAGGCAATCTTCTGGAACGCAAACCACCAGGTGAGTGGCGAGATTTCAACAGGGGCAAACTTGATCAGCTTCCGAAGCGCTCACTGAGTGTGCTACACACGGCCGCCATGGTAAAGAGAAATACTGGAACTTGCGGGATCTCGGTGTTCCGGCCAGCAGGGGCAGAGCCAAAGATACAAGGCGCGGGGTCTCCTGACCTTGCAAACTAATTTTGTGTCTTCGGACATGAACGGTCGCTGAAATAAGATCGAAATCCTGGGCCCCGCCCTTTTGAACCCGAGTGTCATGAACAAGTGTTCGTACTTGGCTCTGTCGATTCCCTGCCTGAGCGTGCCCACGGCCCAGATTTCTGCGCGATCAAACCTCGAATAAAGCCTCTCAATCATCGGGTCCCTGCTGGTCTGGAACGAAGAACAATCTTGCATGTGGTGTTTATGAGTGACTTTTCTTCCTCAACTTTGTTGGACACGCCCTGTCCACATGTATACGAAGATTCAACTGAATCTTAGACGACTCTGCATGAACGTGGCAATTTGACTCACGATGAGACCAACCGAATGTCTTCACACGCAGGGACGCAACGTGCACCGGGTGTCACAGTGTACTCTTACCTCGAAGAATGAATGGGTGGAGCCTCCAGCAATGAACCCGAATGCTGGTCCATCGTCGGAGGCCAGATCCTCCAGCGTCACTTCAGCCGGCTCCGACTCCGTCGGACTCCGACGCACGCCTGCGAGGTGGGGTGACACCGAAAGCTACACACACACACACACACACACACACACACACACACACACACACACACACACACACACAAAATACATGTAATAATAATAACAAATATCGAGCACATAAACTGTACGAGTTGTGTCTTTGTGCTGGTCACGTGATGCCAACGCCTAATCTTCAGAGCTGAGACCGACACGAGCTGACTTTTCGCACCTGTGAGTCCGTACACCAAGAAGGGGTGAGTGAAGTCGACCGCCTCGTCCCTCATCGGCGTGATGGTCAGGTCCGCGGCCGCTATGTCCGCCTCCTGTCTCCCCACGTGCAAGCAAGAAACATCGGATTCGTTACTTGTGGAAATGCCCCCCCCCCCCAACCGTGATCCTTCTGGTTCCGCCAGGATGAGCCTGTTCCATTTTGATTCGCGAAACAAGCACAGGACTGTGCATGGTGCACGTATCAAACAAGTTTTGGTCAAAAACATAAGTTTGTGTTAGATCTGTTCATTTCTCAACGTGCCTTGGTTTTGCCAGTGATCTCTACGTGCACCCCGCAGAAAAAATGCTGACAAGCCTGTGGAGCGGGTACTTTTGTCGCACTTACCCCCCTCACCACTTCCCCGATCATTCCGTTGAAATTTCCTGTCGCATCGGGACTACCGTATTTTCCGTCGTCGGAAAGCTTGAAACTGCAAAAAATGGTGGATTTTCACACACACACACACACACACACACACACACACACACACACACACACACACAAGTTGACCTGTTTGTATTCAGACAAAATTGGATCTGAGCCGTGCAGTTCATGTTTTTCGCGGTCATGATGCAGTCAAAAAACTCTGATGCTCTGCTCATCTGCCCCCCCCCTCCGGTACTGCGTGTTCTCAGCGGAAAAGACACAGGTGAGTTTCGTGGTCCCCAATGTAAAACTCGTATCAACCAACAGGGAATAAATGCTTCCGCAGGAGGTGCACGCATCGTAAGAATTCCATTTTTCGAGCGTGTTTGGTGTGAAATGGGGTCTAAAATGACTGACTTGTAGGAGAAGCCGAGTCTCTCGGAGAGGTGGCGGATCAGATCCGGGATGAAACCCACGAACGTCTCGTCGCTTTCACCAGGTGCCGCGTTTCTCATCGTGAAGGGGTCCGCCTGCAATCGACAATCTGTAAAGTGGCAGGGGCGCATCGGCGGAACCCGAGTCATCCACACCAGTTCAAGCCCTGGTCGGGGTCGGGGTCGCCTCTCCCAATTCAACCCGGCAGTGAAATGCATTCGTCTCTGTGTTGATCTGTTCGGAGTGGTGACTGGTGAAGGCCACCAAACAACGAGTTCGCCTGCGACTCACCAGCACGGTTGTGATCGTGAAATGTGGGCCAGGTACGGCTGAAATAAGAAAGCCAAGCAAAAGTTTGTTTGGATGCATGGGTAGTCGCTGCGAATTCATACAACAAAGAAAACTCCAGACTCTTTGTCAAGCAACCTTTACGCACACAATGAGTTCCCAGGAAGATGTCTGTTCAACTAATGCTGCCACAGAGGTGCTACTGCCGCCCCTTGCACTTGCGATCCCACATGAAGAAAACTTTAGTTTGTTGCAAGTACGTGTCCTGGGGCCCCTTCTCGGTGATGTGCTCTGGGCTTGTTTTTCCCTGTGTACCTGAGCTCCGTGCCTCCACCAACAGAAGCAGCAGTGAGACGCCCCACACGAATCCCTGGTTCCTCATGGTTGCGCAGCGGTGTGGCCACCGAATGAGATCCCAAGCAGCATGCGGTTAGGATACAGTCACACCAATCATGGCGTTATTGTCCTTTTGGCACAATTTCGTGCCTGCCTAATTTCTGCAATCATGCCCATTGTGTAAAGATTCGTATTAATTTTCAAAATTACAACGGTCGCTTTTCCGCAGACAAATCATTTCCAACCATATCCCCCCGTGCCAGCCAGGCCCAGACAACAACCTTTATTGGTTTCGAGTTGGAAAAGTTAGTGAGGGTGTACATTGTTCCACACAACTCAATTCTCGGAACCCATGGTGATCCTGTCCTAATTTTTTGTCAAAGTCCTGACTTGAATTCAAAATTCCGTTTTCCTGCTTGCTGACTTGGCAACTGTGATTGGCAGGATTTGAGGATATTGGTTCCATGCAGCGAAGTTGTGTCGAGGGAAAATACATGAACACGTTCAAGTCTCTGTGGATTGGTTTCTGTCTTGAGCTCGATGCCACAACTCCATTATTCAAACGAACTACGGTTCAGTCGTTCTCAGAACAATTTTTCAAGCAAAACCAGCCACACACCGAACATATTTTGGTTCGCAAAGTCTGGGACGGCATTTCAGCTCGAAAAGCGGTTCTCGGGTCCCAAAATCCTCGGCATTGGAAAAAGAAAAGCCTTTGTGTCGTCACACTGTTGTCCCGTGTTCGTTTCGTGTGTCTTCTGGGATACAAAGAACTCAGGACTTTTCTGTGACACTGTGAACCAACCCAACCGCAGGTTCAGCCCAATGAAGTTCGATTCTTTGCCCCATGCACAATGCTCGATTTCTCGAACTGTACTCGTACCTGGCCGACCTGGGTGCAGTTGGAGGGGCTCTCACTGTTGGAGACCTGTTTTAATCTCGTCCCAACCTTCCCAGCAAAATTGGGAGTCTGATTTTTTCAGCCTGGGGCATTCTGGTGAAGCGCGGGCTCAGTGCAATCGCGATGGCGTTGTTCTGTATGTGTGTGGAACATTGGTTTGTCGGGTTTCGTTGCTTTGCCCAAACAATGGAATCGGTTGACTTACTCTACCCCCTCCCCGCCTGATCTCGCGGAACGGAACTAGCAAGCCCGATCTCAGGCAGTGGCAGGACTCTGAGCTGCTTGTCATTTGCACTGGCCCATTGTTTTGATGCTGTGATACCAGTCTTATCTGTTCAATTTTGTCACCTTGACTTCAGACCTGCTGATATTGAGAACATGACGAAGTTTGCGGGTGTATGAACGAGTAGCGTGGATTTGACTTCAGTTGGGTGTTTTCCAGAGTGTCCGTTTCTCTTATCAAACACACGTACGCACACACGCACACACACACACACACACACACACACACACACACACACACACACACACGGACACGAAGCGTTGTGCAAAAGTTTGATCTGGTTTTCGCGTGCGTGCAGTCGTCTACATGTATGCGACACGTGAATTGGTTCTGAACTCCATCATTCACTTTGACATGAAGCTCTCTATTTAGAACAGTTTGGCAAACCAAGATCTGCACAATTTTCTTGACAGAGTATGGCACCTAATTCGTCAACAATTTGCTGCCAAAGAACTCATGAAGCATCACTATGTGGTACTGAGTTTATGGAAATGAGCACGCAGACGTCATGTGTGAAAGTGACTGCTCTACCGTGCAACGCACAAAAGTCGCAACCAGCACAAAATTCTTCAGGTGGGTGCGAGAAGGGTTCTGTCAGTGAGAAAGCTTCGATCCAGCAACATGAATCTCCTCCTGGCTGTCTTAATTTTTGCGTGCGTACAACGAGGTAAGTTTTCAACCTCCGGTTTGCATGCGTGAGCCTTGTCCAGGTAATTTGTGCCTTTTGCAAACGTATCGGATATTCTTGAACCAACTAGTCCAAGTTCATTTCACTGTCTGTATGCGCAGAACAACAGTGGGAACTTTGACACTCTCATGCAAAGAATAAGGGCAAGTTCAAATTGCTTGTGTTGGTCAGTTGCAAAAAAAGAAACAACCCACACAACTACCGTAAAATCCCGTGTGCAAGACCCCTTCGCGTACAAGACCACCCCCCTTTTTTCAGCCACAAAATCAGTACAAAACCATTTTTTACATTTTCAGGAAAATTATTCATACATGCAAATTTAAGCTTTTTATAAATTAAATCCTAGGAAATTACTCTTCAAAATCACTTTCTCTAAATATTTTTTCTTTTACCAAGGCAATAATAGTATTGCTGCTTATTCCATAAAATATGAATATATACTGATCAAGCAAAACTTAAATAAATTTCTTTATTTTAACTCAATTTTGATGTTCTTTTGACTTATCTTACTCTCCTTTGATAGTTCACTTACTTATTTCTACTCTTGACTCTTCACTTTGATACCAAATGTCAAATCCTCATGTATAAGACCACCCCACCCCCTCTTTTTGGCGTTAATTTTTTAGCACCAAAAGGGGGTCTTACACGTGGGATTTTACGGGTAAACTGCATGATGTGTTGTACAAAATAAGTTCTTCCTTTGTAAGTCCTTCGAGGAGTTCCACTCCGTTTACGGAAATTCTTCCCACCGTCCCCCACTTTATTCTTTCCTCGAATCACAACACAAGGAGGGACAACAGTGATGAAAGAGGGGGACAGTATCAAGGAGTATCAACAAGTCAAGACAACGGCCCATTCTGAGTGTCTGCGACGATATTTTTGCGTGGATTGCTAAATGAGCTGAAGGGTTGAACGTGGTGTTTGTTCATTTTTTCGATAACAGGACGAGCATTGGTTGCTGGGTGAAGATGACAATTCTGTAGCTTTGTTCTGTTGCACTTGCTGACGGACAACACCGTGCGCCTTTTTGCTGCAGGTGAGGCATTTCCTACGGGCCCACCGACAGGGGCGTGTCTGTCCGGGTACCCTCACCACGGGCCCCTGACGGAAATCGCGCCGCAAGTGAGGATCCCAACGAACCCTGTGAGTACCCGAAACGCCAATCCTGCAAGCGAGCACACCCTGCACCAACCCTGTGAGTACAGCACCAACACTGAAAACAGCACCAAGTCTGTGAGCACAGCAACTTGCCCTGCGACCAACCCAGCGACAGCAGCACCAACCACGGAAGCAAAACTGCCAACCCTCCCAGGACGAGTCAAAGTCCCAGGAATGATCGCAGCAAAAGCAATGGCATTCGCGTGTCTTTCCGTAGGCTGATCGTCATTTTGCGCAGAGGGGCGAACCTCCGTACGAAGTGGTCACCAGCCCCGGTAGAACCTACTTTCCAGGGCAGGTGATAACAGGTGAGAACCCCTGGAGAAGACAGGTCAGCCCTCAGACCTGAGTTTTTCACGTCAAAAAGTTGGGTAAAACCATAGATAACGTATGATATGTTGAATCGGTGCAGTGGAACATTCCTGTATAACTACCGGCAGGCTTGTGTCCGCGTTCAAGTGCGCAGCCTTCTTCTCTGCTTTTGCGTTTCAGTGACTCTCAGAGTGAAGCCAGGAAATTCCAACGAAGATTTCAAGGGCTTCGTCGTCAGGGCGAAACGACCGAGCCAAGACACAGACGAACTGCTGGGTACCAAGCGTTGACATTGTTTTCGGAAAATTCTTTCAAGAAATTGCAACAAAGCAACAACAGGATTTCTTGTTCGAGCTCGTTTCGTGTCTCAAAGCGTTATTCTTCACCGGTGCCAACCTTCTCCTCTGCATTTGCTTCAGGAACTTTCAATGGATTCCAGACAAACAACGTCATGGGTCACTCCTACAAATCAGGATCAACGTTTGGTGCATTTGTGAGAACTTCTCCTTCCTTTCATTGCGGCTGAAAAACAACCCAGAGCAACAAAGACAACCCTGGCCACCTCAAGCTGTGCATTTGGAGCCGAACACAAGGGAGCACATACTGGGTCCAACCTGACGCAGATTGGGTCTGGTGTTGTGGGGGCCCTCAATTTTTTTGTGGAATAGCCAACAAGGACCCAAGCACCTCTTTGAAAGCCGGACTCTATTCAAATGTTACTTTGTTGTGGACGTTAATTCCCTTGGGTGTGTGTGTGTGTGTGTGTGTGTGTGTGTGTGTGTGTGTGTGTGTGGATTCTTCACAACATACAATCCCCAAGAGTGCATGTCCGTTGTCTGCATGGTGGATTCTTGATTATGCGTGACTCGCAAATCTGCGTTTGCGGCGTGATGTCATCCTCTTTTTGGCAGAACTGTTTGACCCACAACAACGCGGACGCCAAGAGGACCCTGACCTTCACGTGGACGGCTCCGAACGAGAACGTCGGTCCCATCCACATCGGGTGTGTATCACTGGGTAACGGCCCCAGGGAATCCAGGGTGGGAGAACAAGTCTCAGGGATATTCCGGAAGTCGGAGTGCAATGTTTTTTCAACGGTTGCGAACCGAAGTCGTTTGAGTGAGTCTCTGGTGGCAAACTGACCTGCTGTTTCATGTTTCCCACCTCGCCAGGCTGAGCCTCAAGTTATGTGCTGCATCACATGGGTCCCTTGGCATCAAAAATATCAATTTCAAGCGATTCAGCCAAAGTTCTGGTGTTGGTGCAGTGAAAAGATCCACACACCGTACCGTAAATGTTGCACGCTCAAATTTCATGCTTGACATATGCACCACGAGTTGAGGTGAAGAAATTTGGCACCTGACAAACCCGTTCCATATGGGCTCCGTGACAAAGAGCACCAAAGGTTTGATAAGATCCGCAAAATTTGTGCTTCACTAAAAACTTTTGGCCTTCAAGCCATGTGCATGTGCTCGGATGCCGGGACAGGATGCGTGCACGATTGTGCATGTCAGTGGGCATGTGTCACAACTGTAAAAGTTGATCTTGCTGTTCAATGTTTCTTTGCTGTGCATTCAAGAGGCACGGTGGTGAAGGTGTTTGAGATCATCTACCTGGACGTGGTGACCACCCTGACTCCGGCGACCAACCCTCCGGGGGGAAACGTCGGAAACCCTCAACTGGGACCCGATCTTCAGGTTCAGCTCGAACTCTTCTCTGCAAAATATGCGTTGCAGCTGAATTGTGACTTTTCGGCACTCTGATTCACCTTTTCTTGTGCGGAGCTCTGTTGCATGTTTTTGACCATCTGTCGCAGTTGAAGAACAAAGCAACGAATTGTTTTGCAGCCATCCAAGGACATCTCAGTCTTCGACTTCTCCGGCTGCGGGAGCGACTATGGATGTCTGAAGTCAGTCCTCTTTGTCAAGTTTCACCACAAACCAAATTACGTCCCACTCATCGTTTCCAACAGCCGTGCTGATTTTCACCATGCCAACCTTTTCAGGTCTCCAGGAAGCTGCACTGTTGATGATTGTGACGTTATCGTATCGTACCGATCTGACCCGGACAACAGCGATAACGTTTACGTCGAACTCAGATCCAAGCAATCCACCTATGATATCGGCTTTGTTGCTCTGGGATGGTCGACCGACCCCATCATGGTGCGTGTGGTTTCATTCTCAATTCTTGTGGATTCGAAAAAGCCACGGAGCCAGAACTTCCCGCTCGTGAATCTTGGAATGGAGGCAACTTCTAAGTGAGACCCACAAGACTGGTCTGACGGAACCTGTCGAACACAGGGAGACCGTGTCCCTACCCGTCGCACCCTTCTCTTGACATACATGTCGACAATTTTTTCATGACACACTGTTTCGCCCAACATTGCATTCAAAAGTGTCTTCTTTCTTTGAGTCTGCAGGGAGAAGATGACACAGTCACCTGCTCCTACGACAACGCAGGAAAAGCATTCATCCAATACGGGGCGAACGCAGCGAGTTCTGTTTCTCTTTTGAGATACAACGACAGAAGGAAGATGGTGAGCACATGGGGCGCGCCTCACGTTGCACCTCCAAGTGACAAAAAACGACGACACTTGCCAGCATTTTTCTGATGCCTTGCACTCTCTTTTACAGGAAGGATTCAGCAAGCTGCGAGTGAAGAGAGAGGACAGCGTTGTGTACTGTGCCTTCTCAAGGCCTGCCGTCAGCAGCACCTACTACTGGAAAGCTTCTGAGACTGACCTTGTCAAGGTCGACTTCAGCGTTGACCTGAAAAACACAGACTACCACCTGGAAGTTGCGTTCGGACCAGCCTTCGGCAAGTGCTCAAAATTCCACATTTGGGGGCAAACAATAATTTAAACTCAATCATGACCCACATCCAGGGTGTGGTGTGAGGTCCTGAACGCAATGAGCAGATTCTGAGGCGAAATTGACTGGTCTGACATAGTTTTTACCAAGCTGAACTTCAACTGAAGACATTGGATGAGGGAATTTTTTTTTGAGGAATCAACAAACAAAATCCAGCAACCTCAACGACTTGCCAACATATTTCTTCGTTTTCCAGATTTTCAGTCTCCAAATAAACACAAGGACATCCCAAGAGTCTCCTTCAACAAGATCTCCTACGTCACCGGGACGTCGTTTCAGGCCTTGGCTGGAGAAACCATCACCAACTTCAGCTCCAAGGGGTCCAGAGCCCACGTGGTCCCCACGGTCTCTCTCGTGCTTGTTTCCGTCTTGACCCTGACGTTGATGTTTTCAACGTGATCAGAAGTGAGCACGGGACTCCACCAGCTGTGACGTAAATTTGACGAGATATTTGGTCTGTCCTTCAGTTGTACGAAGCGTGCAAATTCTCGTATTTCCATTGTCGAGAACTAGCGGATCTACGTTCGGGGTCGCGGAGGAGTCTCAGTTGCGGGGGCTTCAAATCAAGGGAGCGGGTGCAATCGTATCTGGCTCAAGAGGGGAACCCGCGTGCCCCCTTGGATACGCTGGAGCTCATTGCCTTGGACTTTCAAAAGTCACACAAAAACGAAAAAGGAGCGGATCTTTTGTCTGAAGCTTGAATGTCACTTTCCTAAAGTTTAAAACAAAATTTAATTTCCGCAACGTGCTGACACAGCAAACACAGGTGTTCTTTCTCAGATAATTTGTTTGTTTCCACCACTTTTCGAATTCGGCCCACGCAGCTGTGTGCACGCTTTGTCAGAGACCTGCCATTTGTGAATTTGCGCTTCTGAAGTTTTGCCCTTGTCAAGTGCTTTTTGTAGCCACAACTGTCTTTCTTCCGTAGCGTTGTACTCAAATGCCTTTCCTGTTCTCAAACACGCATTCGGCGAATACCAAGTTTTTCAAGATGAAAACTGGATCCACCAAAACCATGCACCAGGTCCTTTTATTTTGATCTGAGAACGTGAGGTTTGAGCATGTACAAGTATTGGGTCTGAGGCTTTGATGGGTCAATGAAGACAACCTTTTTTGTTTTCTCGGACTCGCTTGTGCGTAAAATTTCGGAATCTGGTTTAAAGATTTCTGGCGCAGTCAAACTCAACTGTTTGTCAACATCTCAATCGTTTCATCAACCTGCGTGTTGGATGCGACTCAACATCTTCTCCCTTGTTGTGAACATCTGTAGTCTGGCGGACTTGTGTCGGCAAGAATCAGAACAGTTTCGATGTTTCATGCAATCCGGAAGAGCTACAGCTGTACCCATAGAGCTCAGCGGAGGGTGTACCACGAACATGTTAATGGCAGTGAGGGCTGTGAAACAGCATTCACAAGTGCTGTGTTTTCACGCTACCTCAGGGACAGAAACAGGAAATAACTTATTCGGTGATCTGCGGAGATCATGATCAAACAATCGCGCCCAAGGAGGTACAGTTCACTAGGTGTGTCGTCCAGGTCCACTTTCTTCATCCGGCTTCCGTCAGAAGGATCAATGATCTGCACAGAGCCCCAAATACCCTTGTCGCGGTTCCTGGGACTGTTGTACTGATCAGCGACCAGCACCATTTGGTGGGTGGGAGAAAAAACAACACCAGCTGGAATGAAGTTGTCTCCAAACACCTCCCACAGCTTCTCGTTTGTCTCACAGGACACCGCCACGACCAAATGGTCCTGGGCTTGAGTGATCACCAGAGCGTTGAAGGGAGCCGGAACGAAGCTCAGTCCTGTGCAGAGCTTGATTCCCGGGTGAATCTCTCTCCCTGTGAGTGTAAATGCCATGCTGCTGCAGTCAAGCTCCACCACAGAGAACGGGGCCTTCAGGGAACACACCCACATCTTGCCAGGATCTCCATGACACATTCTGTACGGTTTGAAATCCTTGTACTGAAAAACCACACTCACTTCGCAAGACGAGGGCTTCATAAGTTTGATGTCACCACAGTCATAACAGGCAACAGCAACCATGTTTTTGTTCTCCACCTCCAGGCCCAGGATGCCAGCTCTCCCGTGGTTCGCACACGTCTCACTCCCAACGTCCAGATCCCAGACTCTTTCAACCTCTTCGGACTCATCAAGGTTGAAGAAGTAAAACTGAAATGGACCCTGCGTATCAGCCTTGCCCCTGAGGACGACGATCCCATTGGCTGGCTGCAAAGCGGAACTGTTCCAGAACCTCAAAGGCTGAGGACCCGTTCTTGTACGTCGGCGGAGTCCGACTGTCTGAAATGAAACGAGCAAGAACTGTGAGCAACTTCAAACTGCGGAACGTGCAGTGATGTGAAGACTCTTCTTTCGCAGACCAAGAATTTTTCTCAAACGGTTTCTGTTTGTCTGTGGGCGTGGCAGAGCACGCAGACACCAAGTTGGGATGGGGTCCCAGATTTGGCCGAGCGGTCTGTTCCAAGCGCTTGGGGTTGGACCCATTTTTGGACAGATGTTTGAGCCTCACGGCACGGAGGTCAGGGCGTAACAAGGCGTCTGGATTCGCCCAGGCAGCGATGGGTTGACAAACGAAGGTGCCGGCAGAGACAACTCACGCGACAAGGAGCAAGGCGTTTCAGTCGCAACTGCAGACGACACAAACCATTTCTTTCACAAAATCTGTATTCCGAGTGTACGAGGCTCTGACCTTTCTCTTCGTTGCTTCGAGCAGGTCTTTCTTGGCCTCCTTCTTCTGCAGGCTGAGTTCTTGCAGGTGGATCTGCAGTGCTTCCAGCGCCGCTTTGTCTCTGGGCTGTGCGTGATTGTGAAGACAGAGCTTGGTCTGAGCTTGCACAAGTGGGCAGGATTCGAAGAGGCGCAGACACCCCTGTGCTTGGTGCATTCAAAGGCACGAAGAAATTCGTGTGGCTCTGAACTTGCAGAAAAAACACGTGCAAACGTGCGTTTTGCGATGGTCAAAGCACTCACCAAACAACGATAGAATACTAGTGCTCATGGTTACAGCCAACCAAAATTGACAGTTGGAAAGAAGGCTCGCAAAAGTGCATAATTTTGCAATGGAGACATGCACAACCGTTTCTGGAATTTGCCAAACGATAAGGATCAGCGCCAGACTTGTCAGTGAGCTGACACCATGGTGCAACCAACAGCCTGTGTGAGTGGTAAGAGCGACGCACGTACGGTTTTTCTCCGCTCGTCCTTCTGCCTGCGTCTCGTTTCTCCTTTCTCCCGCCTCAAAGCGTCCAGTCTCCCTTGCATCTGGACCAGAGACTGCGGCGTGCCTGGCTCCGTCGCATGTGGCTCCATCACGTTCTGAATCCAGATACATGTTCAACTTTGGCAAGAAATAATTTCGATTTGCCATGTCAATGGGTCTGTCTGCAAGTGACCATCAGCACGTTCTTCTCCCCGCGAAGTCTTTTTGAAAACCTGTTTATGTCGGGGTCTGTGGCGCAGACAAAACCGACAAACAACTGCACGATGACCATTGATTTTCTTGTTTACGTCTGTCAGATCTATGTTCTCTGAAGTATTATATTCCTTCCACGGATGTCTGGCATCACTGGACGGACAGAAGGAAGATTATAAATGCCAGCAAACATTTTGCTCTGAGCGAAAGCCCAGTCTACACGCAAGACATTTCAATGATTAAAAACAGAGAATCTTTGAGCAGGCCGGTCCATCTATCTGCTGATCCCGTGCGGCTGCAGGTCTGCGCTGCATGGTGACGCAGTTCGAACAAACGGTGTTCGGAGGAAATCACATGAGCTCACCACGATGTCAGTCGCATCCCCGTCGCCGCGCGTTTTCACCCCGACGTCCTGTTGACGCGACGAGTGCTGGAGGGCTCCGGTTGTTCCCCCAAAGGGGCGAGAGACTCAAGTGCACCAATGCTCCCTGAGTACACAACATCCAATGCATTCGATGACGTCACATAATGAAATTCGGCTCGACGTATTTTGTTTGTGCCGAAAGCTTGCCATCGCAAAATTCCAGATGACTGACAAAATGTTTGCCACAGATTGTCTGATTGTGTTTCCTGTGTTTTTAGTGCAGTTTTGTGTCGAACTTGAAACCATGACGCCTGAACCGAAGCAGTGGTGTCGGAACGTTTTTACACTTGGTTCCTTTGGTTGTCGCGAACCGCCGACTGCTTTCTCACAGTCTGCTATTCAGGAGAATCTTAATTCAGACGTTATTTTTTCTCCACAAGTCTTTCAGATTCTGTAGATTGCCATTCCTTGCGTTTTTGTGCAAGGAGCAACCAGAATGAAAGATGCTTGTCGCAGTGAAAACTCAATTTTCCAGTGTAACACCTGGTCATAAAGAAACATCTCATCAAGGTGACTTTTTGTTTCGTTCCTTGTTCCTGTTTGTAAGCAATGCAGCCTTATGTTGGCATGCAAGGCTTGTCCAAGCGAATTTACGCACACGCTTTTTGGGTGATTTGAGGACATTGCACCATCGTGGGCGACCTGTGGGCAGCATCAATGGAAAGCATGTGAACACCTATTTCGTGGTGAAATTAATTTTCAATTCGGATGTTTTGGGTCTTTTTGGATCAAGGAAAATACATAAATAAGGAATCTGTCAAGTTTAAATTTAAGGTTTATGAGGGCAAAAAGTTCAAATTTTTAGGGTTGCAAAACTTTGGACTTTACTGCACAAAGCACAAAAAATCTCAGAAAATACATATATTGTTTGATGAAGGATGTATGTGATATATATTGGTAAAGTGTTGGACTGGTATCATTCATTCTTTCAAACTCAAAAATTTGTAAATGGTTTTTGGGTGGGGTCAAAAAGTACGGGTACAAATTTAGGATTTTTGGAAAGTGTTTGAAATGAACATTTGGCAAAGATTTTGGTCACCTTTATGTGCAATTAAGTGAAAAAAGTTTTTCAGGTACAGATAATATGGGTGCGTTTGGGTATGCTCTGAAAAGAAAATAAATCCAAATTGTTTGAGTTTTGTCCCAGACCGTTGCATTTTGGTTGCTATGTGCTATGTCGCTGTTTGTTTCGGTCGCTCCTCAAATCACCACGAGCTCAATGGAAAGGGGTAAGGTCCACGCCCCAGACTTGATTTCCAAAGATAAGACTACCGAAAACAGATAAAGACACAGACCAACTCTTGAGCGTTGTAACTTGAACTGATAAACATCACTCCAGGTCCTACCCTCTTCCTCAAATTTTCGTGTGACAGCTTGTTGCAACACATGTAGGGTGATGACGAAACAGATTCTGCAACGAAAGTGCATTGTGAAGTCGTTGCTGGTTTCTTCTGCCCAGGGGACAGACACACCCAAGCAACATCTCTGACCTTTCACGTCCCCCTTGAAAAGGCATGCTCACCAGGCGATGCGAGGCCTCTGCATGGACTCCACGACTCTACTTTGCGACCCTTCCTCATCATCAGGGAAGTTACAAAGCGACCTGATCATACGGGTGCACAACAAAGTTCACTTCGAAACCACACACTGAAAATGAGCACCGTGCCAAAAAAGCTGGATTGTCACCACGCGATTGTCATTCATAAATGCAGCACAACCAGAAGGCTCAACTCCATAAAAGTGACATATTGAGTTCCCGGCGCATCGAATCACACACTTAATTTATTCAATGTAACTGTCAATGGGGAAAGCACCGCATTCCACTTCCGAGCAACCCCGCTGTCTCCGTAGTGATCCCGCGGCGAGAGACACACGACAACTTGAAATGCAGCAAGCAGTTTGGATGCAGAACACCATATCCAGTCCGATCACGTGGTGACAAGACACAACTTCAAAATGCAGCGGACGGTTCAGGCGCAGAAAACAGTCTTTGGTCCACCCACTCACGTGGTCAAAAGAAATTTGTTCTGGGCACAGAAAGTGAGGCAACCTGAAAGGTTGCAGGTTCCAGCCGCGATGCGGAGTGTCTGCACCTGAGGTCAAGGATCCGGAGCCAACCGAATCTTCGGCGGAAATCGCGCGCGCGCGTGCGTGCGTGAGTGTGTGTGTGTGTGTGTGTGTGTGTGTGTGTGTGTGTGTGTGTGTGTACTTCGAAGGGCTGCAACCGGGACAAAAGGGGAAAACGTTGGAACGACGCACAGGTCAAATGAAATCACTTGGCATGCGCAAAATGTTGTTCGCCTTCTTTCCACATTATAGTTTTGCTCGCAAGAAAAGCAATTTCTGCCGCCAAGATGTTACGAAAGTTTGAGAGTTTTCGCCGCGCTGGCGCAGTGTCTCTGTGACGCCGTCCAACACACGAACAACTTTTGACGCCACGACGCTCGAGTCTGCACGGGAATTCTGCCAAACAACACTCACACAAGTGTTGTTGGGACGTCGATTCCACGAAACTCGGAGAACAAGACCATTCTCTTCTGTTGTGTGACAGCAGCACACGCTTTTTCATCGTTGTGACATTTGTAAAGGAAACATGAGGGTCCCCATTACCCCTTTTTTTGCACTCTCTCATTTTGAGGTCCGTTTTTTTCACAAAACAAAAGGGTCTGGCTGTCAAGGGTTTTGTGCTCTGTCGCGCTGTGATGCTTCACGAAACAGAGCATAATTTTCGCAAAGAAAACTGGACTTTACGGTCAGCCCCAACCCGGAACTATGAAGCCTAACTGCTCAACAAGAAGCAGAGCTCAAGACATCTGCGGATGTGAAGTACCTACTGAATCTCATGAAAGGAAGAAAGAAGGAAAAGTAGAAAAAATGAAAGAAACAATACAGTCCGATTTTCGGAGAAATCGGCCTATAAAAATGAGAATGAGAGTTTCTTTTTTGGTGGGGAGGAATTAGCTGTTGGGGGGATCGGCCATGGGTGGAGTTGGCCACAGGGGAGCGTTGGCTGTGGGGGTGACTTGGGGACAGGGGGTTTGGAGGGGGAAGTGGGATATCAGGCTCACATTGCTTGCTCCACACCAGGTGCGCCTGCCTGAAGGAACTTTGCACAATCGGAGCAACTCGTGGAGAAGCTGACTGCAGGGACGGCGGTAGAAGGCCACGTGGTCCTACTGTGTAAGTATGGGAGTTCCCCAGGTGTGCCACCCGACCCGATAATGTATAATGCAAACAAATCGCATTTCACAAAGACGCCTTCGTGTTTCTTCAGCAGACACACCTCAAACTGAATGAATCCTGAGACTTTTGGGCTCTCGTTGTGCTGTCTGAGGAAATACTCTTGTTGACGTTTGCTTTGGAACTGGAGATTTTTTTTCGACCACGGGAAAGGGAATAAAAGTTTGTGTCTTTGGTGTTTGTGTGTGTGTGTGTGTGTGTGTGTGTGTGTGTGTGTGTGTGTGTGTGTGTGTGTGTGTGAGTTTGTGTGTGTGTCTGTCTGTCTGTCTGTCTGTGAGTGAGTGAGTGCGCGGGTGTGTGTCCTCTCTCTCTCTCTCTCTCTCTCTCTCTCTCTCTCTCTCTCTCTCTCTCTCTCTCTCTCTGTGTGTGTGTGTGTGTGTGTGTGTGTGTGTGTGTCTGTCTGTCTGTCTGTC